>Ga0136557_1000571_pt1 | contig 27391 bp, 28 predicted proteins | sample AntRauTorckE6832_FD_104796 | JGI IMG/M metagenome (GOLD analysis project Ga0136557, IMG submission 104796) | Saline lake microbial communities from Rauer Islands, Antarctica - Metagenome Torckler E6 #832 | ecosystem: Environmental > Aquatic > Non-marine Saline and Alkaline > Saline | place...
GAAACCGCTTTTACCGACTCAAGTGTACCGAATTCATCCCCGGCACTGAAACTGTCGCCTTCCTCCGGCATCTCCACAAAGACAATGTCTCCCAACTGGTCCTGGGCATAATCACTGATGCCGATAACAACGCTATCCGACTCGGCTTTGGCCCACTCATGGTCTCTGGTATACACCAGATCTTCCGGCAATTTCAGTTCATTCAACTCTTTCATACTCCACCTCCTCCAGGCAGTTCAGGGGAAAGCATTGGGTCCTGCCGATAATGCCGTGCCGGAACCCAGAGCTTTCGATGGTTGTTATGGCTGGCCAGTGATCCAGCCATGCCGGTTATAAAATCTTGTAATTACCTATAAAGCCCAGCTAGTCGACCTGGTACTTCGAGCTGAGCTTTATTGGTCATCAGCTAACATTTTATGCAGAGGATATCTCGCTGTTCTGCCGGGCCTGATATCCTCTCGAATCTCCACCTTTATTTTACGCTTACCGTCTGTTAATACCACAATGTCCGCCGGGGACAAGGGCGTATTGACTCTGATAAAACCGCAGGAAAGTCCTTTGGGGCGAAAGTTTTCCGGTTTGCCCTGTTCATGCGTCAATGCGCTGGAGACTATGGTGCCATTAACACGACCGATGGCCATATCCGTGGTACATGTCAGAATATCGCCTATTCTCGCATCGTCACCATCAAGAACTCCGCTTGTCTCACTCACCGATATCTTGCGCGGATCAAAACCGGCAAAGGGATAAGTGTAATACTTTGTTTCGTTTTCCTGCAAAGCAAGGGAACCCATGAATGATTTGGTAAATTGTCCATTTGCATCGAGTGGCAGAGCAAACTGCCAGGGGTTGTCGGCAAAGGGCCACTCCCCTATATCCTGGTGGGACAGGGGCAGCACAGCACCAGCACGGAGCGAGTCTCTGGCTGCAAGACCGCATGGTGCAATACTATCCCCGCCAATTTCAAGTATTTTGCGCCATATCCTTTCAAGATGGTCAACGGCGACAAATATTTCAAAACCGAACTCGCCGGTATAGCCTGTTCTGGAGAGAAGAATGGGGGTATCATCTTTGAGCAGAACTGTTGAAGAGCCCGCGCTTTCAAACCATCCTTTAAAAGAGAAATAGGGCAGCCTGGAGAGCACATCGTCTGGATTTTGAAGATGCGCAGCCAAAATTCTGGCGGCCAGCGGTCCCTGAATATCGATCTTGCCCAGCGCATCGGCAAGACTTGTCACCGTCACATCGGTGGAATCCACCATGGTCGTGAGATGTTCACTGATGATCCCTCCCATTCCCGCATTGACCACAACCATATAGAGTGTTTCTTCGACCTGATAGACAATAGCATCGTCGATAACATGGCCATTGTCGGAGAGAAAAATACCATAGACGCAGCGGCCCGGGTACAGAGGATCCGCTTTACGGCCAATGCATCTGTCGAGGTCCTTGGTAAACGCCTGCTGCAAAAGCAAACGTGCGGCGGCACCGCGGACAAGGATGGTTGCCATATGGCTTGTGTCGAACAGCCCTGCTCTTTCAATGACGTTGAAATGTTCAGTTTTAACCCCCTGCGGGTACCAGAGGGGCATTAGATAGGTGCCAAACTCCGCCATGTTGGCGCCATTGTCGACATGCCATTGATAGAGGGGTGTCTTTTTCATTTTCCACTTTGCCTTTTGCTGGTCGCAAAGCAACACCGCCATTTTTTACGTTCGATTAAAGAACGAGCGGCACCTTGAGATTGAAACTCTTATAAACCACAAATGTCTCAACGGACCGGACACTTTCTACCTTGGAAACCTCGTTGGTATAAAACTCCAGCATACCAAATCTCTGCCTCAGCATGACGGTAAGTATCAGATCGTATCTCCCAGTGACTACACACACGGAAATAACTCCTCGCAGACGACTGAACTCCTCGGCCTTTTTGACCAGATCCATGTCCTTAAGCTTAACCCCCACCATCACCACATATTTTTCGGGCAACGCCTCCGGATCGATCAGGCCGGTTATCTCCAGAATTCCTTCATCCTGCAGCTTCTTCACGCGAGAACGAATCGTTCCCTCGGAAACGCCAAGGTTGTCGGCGATTTTTTTAAACGACACCCTGCCATCACGCAGATGCTGCAGTATTGCCGTATTGGTATCATCAATTTTCATAGTTTTGTAACTTGTTTACGTTTTCATTATTAATTTTATTTTTATCCTACGCTTTTGTCAATATTAATTGTCTTTTTTGCTGCTTTCGTTGTTTTTTATATTATCAAACTATTTCAGCATGCTACATTTTCACGCCTGACTTTTGTTACAAAAAACCTCACCGGTTCCAGCAATGCTCATCTCTGCGGCACTGCCGGGTGTCTCGATGTTTTTCTCAGGTAGTGCCCATCATGAAACGATGGATAACACTATTTTCAGGTTTGAACAGGAGCGACTCTAGGAGGAAGTCAAGGCTACCTTGAAAAATGAGATTTTTTAAGGTGGCCTCAAGAAAGGAGTGTTGGGAAAGAAGTGTGCGTAGACGCTCTCAATGAAGCAGGGCATCTATCTTTCAAGATAGCCTAAAGATATTGGGTGTTGGGCATTGGGTATTGGTCAACTTTTCACCGAGGGGATGTAGCAGCATCTCACCGAAGGTTGTGGTTTTCTGCTGTTCGGCCACCGGTTCCTTCTACGTCTGGTCGTATTCCGTCATTTTACTCCCCAGTGCACGGCGATTGTGCCCAGCATAAACTTTTTATACCCCACACCGGCAAACCCTGCCTCCTCAAAGGTCCGGGCAAGATCTTCGGCGCTGTAAAAATTCATAGTAGAACCGGTTAAATAGGTATATGCTTCTGCATCTTTTGCTATCATCCTCCCCAGAAGCGGGATAATAAATCGCAAATACAACTGGATAAATGGATAGAGAAAATTCCTGGCAGGCGGGGTGGTATCGAGGCATACCACTCTGCCGCCCTTTTTCAGCACCCTTTTGACTTCCTGCAATACCCCCACAACATCCTCAACATTGCGCAACAGATAGCCAAAGGTGGCGGACTCAAAAACATCATCGCCGTAGGGCAGACAGTTGGCATCCATGGCTTGCCAGGAAATTCCACTGCCGCCAAATCTTTTGCGGGCCTCGGTCAGCATATTGATGGAAAAATCACCACCGACAACGGTGCTTTCGGCATGCATCCTTCGACTCAACGCGGCAATATCGCCGGTGCCTGTGGCAAGATCGAGAGTGATTCCATCTCCTGGGTCCCCAGCACGCTCCACCACAAATCTGCGCCAGCGCTGGTCCTGCCCCATGGTCATAACCCTGTTCATCAGGTCATACCTGCCGGCAATGGCGTCAAACATTTTGCGGATGCCCATCTTTTCGTTCAAGGTTTTTCTCCCCGCATTAACATGGTGCAAACCCCGGTGTACGTGGGAACGGTATCACCTCACGGATATTGCTCATGCCGGTGACATACTGTACCAATCGCTCAAAGCCCAAGCCAAAGCCGGAATGCGGAACGCTGCCATACCTGCGCAAATCCAAATACCAGCGGTACTCCTCAACATCAATTCCGGCAGCGACCATGCGCTCATAGAGGATATCGTAGCGTTCCTCCCGCTGACTGCCGCCGACAATCTCGCCAATCCCCGGTACCAGAATATCCATGGCCCCAACCGTTTTGCCGTCGTCGTTGACCCGCATATAAAAAGGTTTGATTGCAGCAGGATAATCCGTGACGATGAGGGGTTTTTTATAGACCTCTTCAGTGAGATATTTTTCATGCTCCGCCTGCATATCGATTCCCCAGCTTACAGGAAATTCAAATTTCTTTTTGGCCTTGCCAAGCACATCAATAGCCTCACTGTAGCTGATATGGCCAAATTCATTGTCAACTACCATTTTCAGTTTATCCAGCAAACCTTTCTCTATGAATTTATGAAAAAGCGTCATATCCTCTTGGCAGTTTTGCAGGACATCATTGAGGAGAAACTTAAGCATATCTTCGGCGACACGCATGTTCTTTTTGAGATCGCAAAAAGCCATTTCCGGCTCTATCATCCAGAATTCTGAAAGATGCCGGCTGGTGTGCGAATTTTCGGCGCGAAAGGTGGGCCCGAAGGTATAAACATCACCAAGAGAAAGGGCATACACTTCAGCCTGCAGCTGCCCGCTCACCGTTAAACCAGCAGGTTTACCAAAAAAAAGGTCGTTGTCTTTTTTGGCGCCTTCCGTGGAAACGGTAAACATTTCCCCGGCGCCTTCACAGTCGCTTGTGGTAATAACCGGGGTATGTACCTGATAAAAGCCATTCTGATGGAAAAACTGGTGCACTCCAAACGACAGCCGTGAGCGCACTCTGGCAACAGCCCCCAGGGCATTGGTTCGTGGCCGCAGATGGCTTATATCACGAAGGAATTCAAAAGAGTGCCTTTTTTTCTGCAGCGGATAATCTTCGGCATCGGCCCAGCCGACAACCTCAACACTTGATGCCTGCAGCTCAACCGCCTGCCCTTTGGCCGGCGACTCGGCCAATATGCCGGTGGCGACAACAGCACACCCTGCCGACAGTTTTTTGACCTCCACCTCATAATTTGCCAGACTGTTTTCGGCGAGTACCTGGAGGTTGGCAAGACTTGAGCCATCATTGATCTCGATAAAGGAGAAGGATCCGGTATCCCGCCGTGTTCTCACCCAGCCCTGAATCGTCAGTTCAACACCAACCTCTTGAGTTTGTAATATGTTCCCAATTTTTTTTATCATCATCTGCTCCGGAAGTTTTTAGTACTTTTAGCACAGGCGGCACCCCAGTTTTCTCTTCTCAATCAAAGCATATACCCCTCGCGAACATTTTTCAGGGCATGAAACATCGACTTCTTCGCCCCAGGCTCTCGCCTATAGAGTTGTGTCAGCATCTCCCGGGCAAATTCTCTCTTGGTCGACTGCTCATGAGGACAGTCATTTTTTACAATTTCCAGCCCCAGCTTCTCACCGATTGTTTGCACCTGCTGTTTATCGATATAGGACAGTGGTCGAATTATATGAACATCACCACCGAAAAGGCATTGTTTGGGCACCATTGTGGATATATTGCCGCCATACACCATATTCAGAAAAAAGGTTTCCAGCAGATCATCCTGATGGTGGCCCATGGCAATCTTGTCCATCCGCCATTCACGAGCCAGGTCAAACAGCTGTGAACGCCTGTTTCTGGCACAGAGAAAACAGCTGAATTGATCGGCATCAATTTCTCGTGCTTTGACGGAAGTGCACTCTACGCCGATCTGCTCTATAATCTCAATAACTTTCTGTGCCGGGGAAACATTTCCGCCCGGAGGTTCCCAGAAACCATTGTCGATATATACGGCCTTGAGGGTATATTCTATGGGCGCCTTGGCAAGCCAATTCTTCAGGACCCACGCAAGAACAGAGGAATCAACGCCACCGGAAACCGCCAGCAGGACGCGATCACCATGATCAAGCATGCTGTAATCATGCATTGCCTTGCCGATTTTACGATTGCAGAGTTTTGGCAGAAGAGTAATTGATTGCGTAATATTGCTGATCATTATCTGGAAACGTAGGTGAGCGCCTTGAGCTCATCCTGCATTGGGGGGGAAACATTCTTACTTAGTAACTACTTATGGGGGAAGCGACGTAATGTAACTCCCCCCGGTATTTGTAACTGCTTGCAGGGTGCCTTACTCATATATATATGGGCACTTGCGCAACTTCTCATGCACTCCTCCGGCCAGGAGCTCCTCTGCGGTGACCCAGGTAAACCCACGGCTTTTGGCCTTGCCAAAGGAGAACATATTACTCAGCAAAGACTGCTGTGTCTCGTTGAAATTCGACATCCAGAGACTCTGCCCCGTCCGGGTATCAACAAGTTTAAGCTCAAATGCCACGGAGGCGGGCTCATCCACGGAATACTTGGTCCCCTGCCGTCTTTTGAAACGATTAAGGGTGCTGACCAAAACAGCTTCGCACTGAAGATGTCGGCCTATTTCTTTAATGGCGCCGAGCCTGCCCCCAGTCACTTCACCTGTGCCCCGCTGCAGCATCGAGGGGTCAACCACTCGGGAAACATTGGATTTCTGCAACTCAGCATCCACAGCACTCTGAAGAGAGGAGACACCACCACGCAATTCCTCCCGTTCATCCTCCTCCTGCATACCGCTCTTGTACCCAGCAGCAGTGGGGAGTACGGCAACACAGGAAAGCGGCGCAATTTCTTCCTGGGAAGTATTTTTGACCTTCACCCCGGAACAGGAAATGAGCAAAAACATCAGGGATAAAAGAGCAGCTACTTGAAAAAAAGTGCGCAATGTAATCAAAACGTGCCTCATTGATGTAGTTAAAAAGATTTTCACTCTTTCAAAATATATCTAACGCCGGTAAACGGCAAGTAAGTGCCTTGGATGTATGTCCAGCTTAACGATTTCTAATACATTTCTCCTTTTCTTGTTTTTTATGACAGAAGTTAAGGAGTAAGGTAAAAATGTTGGCTCCAGGGATTTACAATATACCCTTGGACGACAGAATCCGGTTTTCACCCTCTTGCAGTGATGCCGCCTCACGGAGAGCACGGCCCAACCCCTTAAAAATCGCTTCAATAATATGGTGGCAGTTTTCCCCGTGCAGTAAATCTATATGGAGTGTGATTCCGCTGTGCTGCGCCAGGGCTCGCATAAACTCCTTGGCCAGTTGAGTGTCGAAGGTCCCAACCTTCTCATCGACAACCGGGGCATCATAGTGAAGAAAGACCCGGTTTGAAAGATCAATCACAACCCGAACAAGGGTTTCGTCCATGGGCATGTAACAGCAGCCATACCGCTTAATCCCGCTTTTGTCTCCAAGCGCATCCGCCAGCGCCTGTCCCAGGCATATGCCTATATCCTCGACCGTGTGATGATCATCGACATCGGTATCGCCTTTTGCTGCAAGGTGGAGATCGAAATAACCGTGAACACTGAACAATGTAAGCATATGATCGAGAAAAGGAACGTCACTTTCGATGGAGTGCTCTCCTTTTCCGTCCAATGCAAATCGTAATGAAATATCTGTCTCATTGGTTGTTCGCGTTACCTCTGCGTTTCTTTTATTGCTCATTTTTTCTCTGTTTTCCTCCGTATGACGGGCATGCTATATAATAACATATCTATTGTCATAGCAACACCGTAGTCGACCAATCAACCAAAAACAGTCCTGTATATTTTCTATTTCCAGTTTTGTATTGCAGGTTGTATTGCAGGTTTTTTGGGTTGAATGTATTTTCGCCATTAATTTTTAATCCCTTAGTATCACAAATTATTGCTGGATGACCATCTCTATTTGTAACAGGCTGGGACAGCCTTCGCAATTAGATGTAACATTTCTATATTTAATTTTTTTAATTGACAATGGTCTCTAAAGTTTGTAAATATTACTCTGTTTTGACATCGAACAGAAGAGCGGGAATAACTCAGTGGTAGAGTGCAACCTTGCCAAGGTTGAAGTCGCGAGTTCGAATCTCGTTTCCCGCTCCAAACACACGACAATAAAAGGTTCGGCGCGTTCGAGCCTTTTTTTATTCAATGCATGACCTTGAGGCTGAAAATGAAGACATATCTAACTCCAGTTAATGAGATCGAAAAAAATTGGTATGTTGTCAACGCGGAAAACAAAGTGCTGGGTCGCCTTGCGGTGGAAATCGCAAGCCGGCTCCGCGGCAAGCATAAACCAAGTTTTTCCACATTTATTGACAACGGAGATTTCATCGTTGTAACCAACGCCGACAAAATCAAACTGACCGGCGCCAAATGGGAAGACAAAATATACTATCGGCATACCGGCTACATGGGCGGCATTAAAGAAATAAACGCTGAAGAATTGATGGAAAAGCATCCAACCCGACTGCTCGAAAAAGCTGTCAGCGGCATGCTCCCTAAAAACAAAATCGGCAGAGCGCAGTTTAAAAAACTCAAAGTTTACGCCGGCAGCGAGCATCCGCACAGCGCTCAGCAGCCCGTTGAATTAGATATATAACACTGACGGAGAAAAACAATCATGGCCCAGGATCGTTATTACGCAACCGGCAAAAGAAAAACAGCCACCGCCAGAGTATGGTTGACCCCGGGAAGCGGCAAAGTAAGTGTCAACAAGATGTCAGCTGAAGAGTATTTCGGCCAAAATTTCAAAACACACGAAATTGTCAAGCCTTTCAAAATTACAGAGACTCATGAGCAGTTCGATATCCTTGCTACCACTATCGGCGGCGGCAAATCAGCACAGCTTGATGCTCTGACCCATGGGATTTCACGCGCCCTGCTCGAAGTTAACGGGGATCATAGACTACCATTAAAAAAATCCGGCTTACTCACCCGTGACCCACGCTGCAAAGAGCGTAAGAAATATGGTCAAAAGGGTGCACGTGCCAAATTCCAGTTCTCTAAGCGTTAATAGCGGATTGGCAAATATCTTTCCTGCATATTCTGCTTGGCGAGATAGCGTTTTACACTTACGAATGAACATGGGGAATAGCAGAGTTTCTGCTATTCCCTTTTTTTATCATGATTATCAACGACACTCAGCTCGAAGCACTCAAAGGGAAGCAACACCAACCAACACTTTCACACACACAAGGTGGAGACCATGATCAACGTCGCTATAATTGGGGCATCGGGCTATACTGGAGCTGAACTGTCGCGAATCCTTAGCAATCATCCTCACGCAAAAATTACTGCCGTCACCTCGCGGCAACATGCGGGCAAAAAACTCCATGAAGTGTTTCCACACCTTCGAGATTTAATCTCCATCACCTGTGAAATTCCCGTCATTGAAACACTCTGCGATCAGGCCGATATTTTTTTCACCGCCGTACCTCATAAAACAGCCATGGAAATCGTCCCCGAAATCCTGTCGGCCGGTAAAAAAGTTATCGACCTCTCCGCCGATTTTCGCCTTAGAGACGTTGCCGTATACGAACAGTGGTACCAGAAGCACAGTGCCCCGCAATATCTTTCCCAGGCAGTATACGGCCTTCCGGAACTGTACCGTGAGGCAATCAAAACAACCTCGCTGGTTGCCAACCCCGGTTGCTACCCAACTTCCATTATACTGGCCCTTGCCCCCCTTCTTGAAAATGGAGCGATCATCCCCGAAAGTATCATTGCAGATTCAAAATCCGGAGCCTCCGGAGCCGGACGCAGCGCTGCTGTCGGCACACTCTTCTGCGAAGTCAGCGATGGTTTTCGCCCCTACAAGGTCGGTAATCATAGGCACACCCCTGAGATTGAGCAGGAAGTGTCGGTAATGGCGGGACAGGCTACCTCCTTATCGTTCACCCCCCATCTTCTTCCGATCTCACGGGGCATCCTGAGTACAGTATATGCCACCCTCAGCGAGGGTATCACCGACGAGATGGTTACGGCAATGTATAAGGACAAATACGGCAGTGAACAATTTGTCCGAATTCTTGATAACACCTCCCTGCCTGCAACACAGTTTGTTCGTGGATCAAACTACTGCGATATCGGCTTTCATATCGATCGTAGGACCAACCGCATCACGGTCATGTCAGCCATAGACAATATCGTTAAGGGTGCAGCGGGGCAGGCGGTGCAAAATATGAATATATTGACAGGGCTCAACGAAGAGGAAGGGCTGACCGGAACACCTTTTTTTCCATAATCGATCCATGCGCAACATTCGATTGACTATAGCTTATGACGGCACCGATTTTCACGGCTGGCAACTCCAGCCGGACAAGCCAACCATTCAAGGGGAAATAGAACGTCACCTGGCCACAATTCATAACCAACCGATAACACTGCATGGCGCCGGCAGAACGGATGCCGGTGTGCATGCCGTTGGAATGATCGCCAACTTTCAGAGCGACAGGGACATTACCTGTGAAGCTCTGCGCAAATCACTCAATTCAATGCTGGTGCCAAGCATTCGCATACTTGCAGTCGACAGCGTTGCTCACTCCTTCCACGCCCGTTTTTCCGCCTTAAGCAAAACCTATCGCTATACCTTTTTCAACGGCACAATCCTTATGCCAAGGAAAAGATTGTATACAGTCCACATTAAGGCTCCACTTAACATCGATGCCATGAACGCATGTTTGCAGTTCCTTATCGGCACACACGATTTTGCTTCCTTTGAAAATGCAGGCTCACGAGACCCAGATGCATGCTCACCAAGAGGCTCAACTCGCACAATACTTGAAGCCGCAATTACCCATGATGGCAATCAATTCTATTCCATCACACTCACCGGTGATGGTTTCTTGCGACACATGGTCCGTAACATTGCAGGAACGCTCTTTGAAGTAGGCACTTCAGGGCGCAGCATCGCTGACTTTAAAGCAACGGTAGCGGCCGAAGACAGATCTGCGGCCGGCCCAACCGCGCCTGCTCATGGACTAACTCTGGAAAAGATCTACTACCCCTTCTGCACCTAACTTCAACAAAGAGCACAATGCGTTTTCCTTTCATATTCTCATGTTTTGCTGCTAAAAAATTCCGAATCCGTTAGATAACACAAAAAAAGAGCGGACCGTAAAGTCCGCTCCATGAAGTTTGTCCCATTCAAGTGGTCCAGTAACTATTCAGCAGCACCCCATCTGCACGCAAGCATCCCCAAAAACATAACCATACTATAGTTTTCCAGCCTGCTTGCGCACATCCGGAGTCTGCGCTTATTTGGAGCACCCGGAGTCTGCGCTTACCTATGAACAGTTACAGTTCAGGGTAAACTGCTGGTTTTTAGCTCTTTGCTGAATAGTTACGTGGTCCATTTAATCCACCCTTGTCCTTCAGCACACATTGCACATTTTATGTGCCAATAAACAGTGCTTCACTGTGCTTTCTTGCGATTTGACTGACGCGCCAAAAGGGACTGGAGTTTCCATGGTGAAGACAGACAAATACGCTCATCTTCACAGGCAGTCATTACATCGCAAAAATCCAGAAACTCCTGCATGGCCTCGGTCATAACCTTATCCTTTCTGTGCACGACCCACAGCTGTCGTGACATATCAACCCCCTTGACATTAAGGCTTTTCAGCCAGCCATTCTCAACCTCTCGGCAAACTGTGAGAGTAGATAAGCAGGCCAGGCCAACGCCGGATTCAACTGCACGCTTGACAGCCTCCGGATGCCCCATTTCCATAACCACATTCAAATCATCCAGATAGTCCTTCATCCGCTCTTTGAAGACAGCTGCTGTACCAGAGCCCTCCTCACGCATCACCCATTTAGTGTTTTTCATATCCTTACGCACATCAAAGACCTTATTATGCGCAAGAGGATCAGAAGGTCCTGCAAGGACGACAAGTTCATCTTCAAACCAGGGAATGGCATTGATATCCTCATGCGTTGCATTTCCCTCGACGAACCCCAGATCCATTGCTCCATCAACAACCATTCTTTCTGCGTATTGGGTATTGTACACCAGCATATTAATATGAACTTTCGGATGAATTCGTTTGAAGGCTCCAATAAGATACGGCAAAATATAATTACCAAGCGAGAGCGTCGCTATTATCTCTATATGTCCGGAAAGTTTATCATTTCTTTCAGACATAATTGTCTCCACATTACTGACCTGGGCGGTGATATCCTTTGCCAAAGGCAGAAGGTAACGCCCTCTGGCATTGAGCAGCAAACTCCTCCCATGCCGGTCAAATAATGATCCGCCGAGCTGATTCTCCAGCTCGGCAAGCGCCATACTGACAGCCGACTGTGTTACAAACAGCTTTTTACTGGCTTTAGTAACCTGAGCCGTCTCTGCAACTGCAATAAAAATCTCTAATTGTCTCAACGTAATAGACATCACTTCACCACTATTCAATTATTTTTAACAAAACTATCTCGCAAATTTACTGGAGATATTCCCACGTATCATTTATACAGTGCACTCAAGGTCAAGCACAATCACCTTCAAGCTTTCACAATCGTCTTGCCATAAAAGGCAGTTGCAATATACATAAACAAAATTGAATAGCAAAGCAATTTTGCAGCACTATAGCTTTTTTTTAAGCATCTAAGATACAGCTTCTTAAGGCCTCTCACGGGCCGCCGGTGGACAGTTGGATCTATTACAGCAAGAAGTAATGATACGTCCTGGTAATGATATGTCCGGGTATCACCCCATTGAATATGGGTTTAATTATTGTTTTCTGTAATTATTAAGGCTGTTACACCACACAAATGAATATCAATTCAGTTTATTGTTGACACGAATATGTCTTATCTACTACAGTAATCTGCGTTGTTAAACAGATAAAATCCGCATCATCAGGCAATTACATGTCTGTGTCGCTCGTATGCAGCGCAACCGGAGCGGGGTGTGGTGTGTATCTCATACTCCGCACCTTGTCCGCCACGTAAATACTACGGTAAACTCTACATTGAGGGAGAAGAATGGAACTCCAGTTCACAGAATTCCTCTACAGAGACAGCATTCTCTGGATATCCGCTTTTGCCATGGGAGGGCTTTGTTTCGCCCTTGGCCCGATAGCAATTGTCTACCTCCTCATGCCGCTGAAAACCAGACAAATACTCAAGAAGCGGGACCAGTTCATTGAATGCGCAATGGATCCCATCGGGGATAGCTGGATTCGCTACGGCGTTGTTTTCTATCTCTACGCCCTTATTTTTCTGGCCTTTGACGTAGATGTTCTTTTTCTTTTTCCCGTCGCCGTTGCCTACAACGGTGAATGGCTCAACGGCTCTTATCGGGATTTTATTGAAATCGTATTGTTTGTGGGTATTTTATCACTCGCAGTTGTTTATGCATGGGTTAAGGGAGTATTCAAGTGGGAAAGGAAGACATACCAACGATAAACGAAGGGGTTCCCTCTTCCATTATACAATTTGCGCAGCTCGACAAAGTGCTGAATGTCGGCCGGGCCAATTCACTCTGGCCATTAACCTTCGGTATTGCCTGCTGCGCCATTGAAATGATGGCAACAGGTGCTGCAAGATTCGACATGTCCCGCTTTGGCGCTGAGGTTTTCCGCCCCTCACCGCGGCAAAGCGACGTCATGATCGTCGCCGGAACCATCACCAAGAAAATGATGCCCGGTATCAAAACGCTGTATGACCAGATGCCTGAACCCAAGTGGGTCATGGCTCTTGGCAATTGTGCCATCTCAGGCGGGCCCTTCGCCTTTGAAGGACAGTACAGCATAGTTACCGGTGCCGACGAATTTCTTCCGGTAGACGTCTACGTTCCCGGATGCCCTCCCCGACCAGAGGCATTACTGCAGGGTATCATAGAACTCGAACACAAAATCTCCGGATGGCAGCGCTGGAAAAGCCCCAAAACAAAAACTGTCCCCTCTCTATAATATCGGAGCATGCTCTTGTTAAATACGCGAGACTGCAAAAAACAAAAAACGCACGGTACAGCCATGACGTCATATCCGGCTATGGCAAGATAGTACAGAATCTTTAAACATTCATAGAACGTAACTACTTATGGGGGAAGCGACGTAATGTAACTACCCCCGATATTTGTAACTGCTTGCAGGGTGCCGGAGGTTCTCGCAAGCAGACTGGTGAAGCGTATTGGTCATACGTAAGCCAGGCTGATCGGGGGAGCCCTGGTGCCCGTGAGCAGTTACCATTGAACAATCCTTATTCGGCAGCATAAATTGGAGCAGTATACAATGATTGTTGAAAAAACCAAGAAGGCGCTTGATGTCCTTTTTCCTCAGCAGAAAGCTGAGCAGGAAGCTGAGGACGACACTCCTGTTTCCACGACTCCAGAAAATGAAGCGCATGAAACAAAAAAGGAAGAGCCGCGTCCAAATGGGCTTATAGAGCGTGATTACGCCGTTCACGGCTACCACCTTGATGCTCAGGTCGCCCCGGAGCAGCTTTTCAGCGCTATAGAAATTATCGACGGTCTGGAATTTTTTCTGGAATCCATCACCGGCGTAGACTGGATAGAAGATGATCAGATGGAGATAATATACGACTTCAGCCGATACGATTTCGATCTCTGCAGGGTAGTCATTCGAACCAGGGTTGCACGAGATACTCCGGTGGTTCCCACAATCACACCGATCTACGCCGGAGCAAACTGGCACGAACGCGAAACCCACGATTTTTTTGGCATCAAGTTCGACGGCCATCCGCACCTGATACCGTTGCTTTTACCGGAAGATGCAGATTTCCATCCACTCTTAAAGGATTTCAAAGCATGAGCGTTCCAATACACATCCAGCCAGATGAAACCTTCGTTCTCAACGTTGGTCCTCAACACCCGGCAACACACGGTGTACTGCGGGTAAAGATGGAAATGGACGGAGAATACATAGTCAATGCCGAAACGGTTATCGGCTACATACACCGCATGCACGAAAAAATGGGGGAGTTGAAGACATACCCCCAGTACTATATGAACCTTAGCCGTATGGATTATCTTGGCGCACTGGGGTATTCACATGGCCATGTCCTTCTCGTTGAAAAAGTTGCAGGAATCGAAGTTCCTGAGCGCGCCGAATATATCAGGGCCATCACCGTTGAACTCAACAGAATTGCCTCGCATCTCTTCTGGTTCGGCGCCTTCGTCATGGATCTTGGCGGATTCAGCCCGCTCATGTATGCCCTGCAGGACCGTGAGCACATCCTTGACATGCTTGAGCGCATCACCGGTTCCAGACTGACCTACAGTTACTATCGGTTCGGTGGTCTCTACAACGACATCGACGATCAGTTTATAGAATCGGCAAGAGAATTTATCCCACGCATGCGCAAATCGCTGAAGAAATACCATAAATTGGTCACCGGCAACATTATCTTCATAAAACGTCTCAAAGACAACGCCATTCTCTCCAAGGAAACGTGCCGCAAATACGGCGCCTCCAGTGCCGTAGCCAGAGGATCCGGTATCAACTATGACGTGCGGAAAAACGAACCCTACTCCGTCTATCCCGAGTTCGACTTTGACGTTCCCGTCTACCCTGAAGGAGATTCACTGGCACGATACAATGTACGCATGGCCGAAATTGAGCAATCATTGCGCATCATTGAACAGGGCCTGGATAAATTACCCGATGGACCGATAATGCCGAAAAAGGCTCCCAAGATTATCAAGCCGCCGGCAGGCGATTATTACCAGGCAGTGGAAACAGCCCGCGGCAACTTCGGCATCCGTTTGATCAGCGACGGCACAAAAGTACCATATCGCTTAAAGCTGCGCTCACCAACGTACTCCAACATGCACCTCTTTGACGAAACCGCCAAAGGCATGTTGATAATGGATGCCCTGGCGTTCATGGGAAGCCTTGATCTTGTTATTCCTGAAATTGACCGGTAAAGGGGAATCACGATGGAATTGACCTTTTTTAACGTAGCTGTTGCCGTCACCATTGCCATTGGGTTTGCGGCAATCAATGCCGCCTATCTCGTCTGGGCGGAACGTCGAGGGGCCGGCCGTATCCAGCGAAGGCCCGGGCCGAACATCAATGGTCCGCTTGGACTTCTCCAGCCGCCATTGGATGGCATCAAGCTCATGGCAAAACAGCTGATCATTCCCGGCGGGGCCGACAAGGCACTTTTTATTGCCGCTCCGGTACTCGCCATGGCTCCCGCCATCGTCAGCTTTGTCACGCTACCTTTCAGCGACACCATCGTGGCCCACAACCTCAATGTCGGCGTACTGGCCATCTTCGCCTTTGCCTCGCTTGGCGGTATATCCCTACTCTTTGCCGGCTGGAGTTCACGCAACAAATACGCGGTTATGTCTTCCGTCAGAGCCGTTTCCCAGGCAATTGCCTACGAAATCCCCATGCTGGTCACAGTCATTACCGTGGTCATGATTGCGGGAACGATGAATCTTACTGATATCGTCGCAGCGCAGAAGGGAGGCATCTGGAACTGGAATATCTTTCCATTCAAGGCCGGACTGTTCAATCCTTTGATGACCATGTCCTTTCTCATATTTTTTATCTGCGCCCTTGCTGAAACCAACCGTGCTCCCTTCGATCTCGGTGAGGCTGAAAGTGAGCTGGTGGCCGGTTTTCACACGGAATACGGCAGTATGGGATTTGGCCTTTTCTTCATGGGAGAATATGCCAATATCGTTGTCGGTGCTTGCCTGACAACCCTGCTTTTTCTTGGCGGCTGGTCCTGTCCCTTTGGCCTTTTTCCAGGTGTCTGGTGGTTCCTCCTGAAAATTTACGTTATTATCGCAACTATAATCTGGATTCGTTGGACATTCCCCAGAACCACCATTTACGGACTCCTGAACCTTTCATGGAAGATTCTCATCCCGTTTTCTCTGTTCAACCTGCTCTTAACCGCAGGATTACTGAAGGTTTTCTAACAATGGTTACTTATTTCAGTGAAATTTTCAGTGGCTTATGGAGTCTCATCATAGGACTTTCCATAACCTTTCGCGAGTTCTTCAGTCCCACCGTGACCGTCCATTATCCCTACGAACAGGTGGTGATGCCGGAACGCTTTCGCGGCCATATTCAGCTGAAGGGCGACGAAGAAGGCAATCCCAAATGCGTCGTCTGCATGATGTGTCAGCGGGCCTGTCCCTCCGGCTGTATAACTGTTGCCGGCAAAAAGAAAGAAGGAGAAAAGAAGAAGACTCTGTCCAAGTATACACTCGATTTCACCAAATGTTCACTCTGCGGCTCCTGTGTCGAATCATGCAACTTCGACGCTTTGGAGTTTTCCAAGGAATACAAACTCGCCAGCACTCGAAAAGAAGACTTTATCATGGATTTGATGCAAAGATTGGAGGAGCAAAACAAATGAACTTACCACTCCCCAATGCAGACCATATGATCGGACTGGTTTTTCTACTTATGATCGGTCTCACTCTCTTCGGCGGACTCATCGCTTGCAACGCCGACCGGCTGGTACGGGCCGTTGCTGGTCTGGTAGTGAGCTTCGTCGGTGTCGCCGGGCTCTATTACTTCCTCAACTCGCCTTTTATAGCAATGATGCAGATGCTTATTTATGTGGGCGCCGTGGCGGTGACCATCTCATTTGCCATCATGTTCGCCGCCCCTGAAGAGAGCAAGAAACATGGACCATCCGGCATGCTGAGCGGGCCTCTGGGAATCATCACTGCCGGGCTTGTCTTCGGTGGATTCACACTATTGGCCCTGAAAACGGACTTTCAGGTCCATGAAAAAATCAACAATGGATCTGTGGAATCCATGGGGCAGATGTTATTAACCAGCTACTCCATGGTTTTTGAGCTGATCTCGATAGTATTGCTTGTTGCCATTATTGGAGCTTTGGTCATTGCGCGTCGCGGGAGGAGCAGCTGATGGAGATATTGACACTCTACAACAATCTTAACACCTACCTTATTATCGGGGCACTACTCTTTGCCATGGGCATCTACGGTCTTATCACCAGGCGTACGCTTATCGGCATGCTTATAGCCGCCGAACTTGTTCTGGCAGCGGCTTCGATCAATTTCATGGCATTTAACAGGTTTACAGCCCCTGATCCACTCGTCGGCCAGATTTTTACTCTATTCATCATGGCCATCGCCGCCGCCGAGGCCGCCATCGGGTTGAGTATCGTGGTTGCCATTTATCGAAACTATAAATCCATCGACGCAGAAGACCTCGTCGAGTTAAAAGGCTAAGAAGAGGAACATCATCAATGGATATGAATACGGTCGGATCCGATAAAATTCTCCTCATCGCCCTGCTTCTTCCGCTGATTGGTACACTTGGTGTCATGATCCGCGGCGGAGAGGAAAATATCAGGGAAGGTATCTCCTCGGTCTCCTCCATCCTCCTGTTTTGTGTCGTGTTATCGCTCATTCCTGATATTCTCGACGGCAAAACGCTCAGCTACCGTCTGTTTACCGTACTTCCCGGCCTGACAATTACCCTGCGGGCCGATGCCATGTCGATGATTTTCGCCATTGTGGCCTCTTCGCTGTGGACTATTGCCGTGTTCTACTCCATGGGGTACATGCGCGGCCTGAAGGAGCATGCGCAGACGCGTTTCAACGCCTGTTTTGCGCTGGCTATCTTCGGTGCCATCGGTGTCGCCTTCTCCGACAATCTCTTCACCATGTACCTTTTCTATGAGATCGTCTCAATCTGCACATATCCCCTCGTTGCTCACCACCAGGACAAAGAAGGTTATTCCGGCGGCAGAAAGTATATCGTCTATCTCACCACTACGGCAAAGGGGTTTCTTTTACCCGCCATGATACTCATCTACGTCCTCACCGGAACGCTGGATTTTACCACCGATATCCGCTACGGCATCTTCAGCCCCGACCTGGACAAGTGGCTGGTTATCATGCTCTATGTCTTCTGTCTCTTCGGCTTTGCCAAAAACGGCATAATGCCGTTCCATCACTGGCTCCCCGGCGCTATGGTCGCCCCGACACCGGTTTCCGCCCTGCTCCACGCCGTTGCCGTTGTCAAGGTGGGGGTCTTCTGTACCACTCGGGTAATGCTCTACATATTCGGTCTTGACACCATGTCGGCCCTCAATCTCGGCATACCAACCGCCTATTTTGTCGGTTTTACAATAATTGTCGCCTCGATCATTGCACTCTCCAAGGATAATCTCAAATCGCGGCTGGCCTATTCTACAGTCAGCCAGCTCAGCTATATAATACTTGGTGTTGCACTGCTCACCGAAGCCGGCATAGAAGGCGGGCTGATCCACATTGTCAACCATGCCTTTGCCAAGATCACACTGTTTTTCTGCGCCGGTGCCATTATGGTAGCCGCCCATAAAAAATCCATTTCAGAAATGGGAGGCCTCGGCAAGACAATGCCCTTTACCTTCGGTGCATTCGGCATTGCCTCCCTTACCATGATCGGCGCACCGCCGGTTGCCGGTTTTGTTACAAAATGGAGTCTTCTCGTCGGTTCCATTCAGGCCCATCAAATCGGTATACTGCTGATCTTAATAGCCAGCACGCTACTCAACGCGGCCTACTTCGCTCCGGTAACCTACAAGGCCTTTTTCGGCAAACGTCCTGCAGGAGAGAGGTTTACCGGCATCAAGGAGGCACCGCTCTCCATGCTAATCCCCATTCTCATAGCATGCACCATATCGGTCTTGCTTGGAATCTTTCCCAATATCATGATGACATTCGTTAAGGCGGTGACAGGATGATTGCACAACTCATCGATTTTCTACGCAACCGACTGCAGACAGTGACTTACTTCTTCTTCGGAGGAGTTGCAGCCATTGTTATCTGGAGTCTAACGGTAGACCTGCATCACGCCCATACCTGGGCGGAACAGCATATTCCCGTCTTCTGGGGGCTATTTGGACTCATCTCGGCAATGGTGATAATTTTCTTTTCACGATGGTTCGGCAGAGGCGGCATCAAGACACGAGAGGACTATTATGACAACTAGTTTCTTCCATCCGGCCCTTGTGATGATCATCGGAGCATGCGTGCTTCCGTTTCTCAGGGACCCGTTTAAAAAATTGTTCATCGTCGTTGTCCCGGTGCTCACCTTTATAGACGTCCTCTATCTTAACACACAGCACGGTGTCTATTGCGTTCTCCCCTTCATGGACTGGGAACTCACCTTTGGTCGAGTGGATAATTACTCTGCGGTGTTTGGCTTCATCATGGCACTGATGGCTATCATAGGCTCAATCTATGGTCTTCATGTCAAAAATGTCTGGCACCACGTTGCTGCATGGTTCTATGTTGCCGGTTCACTCGGTGTCATCTACTGCGGCGATTACCTGGTGCTTTTTCTCTTCTGGGAAATGATGGCCTTTGCCTCCACTTTTCTCATCTGGTTCAACACGGACAAAGGTGCCCTCGCTGCGGGATTTCGCTATATCCTTGTCCACACCTTTGGCGGAGTGATTCTGCTTCTCGGTTTCGTCCTTCGATACCAGGCCACCGGAGATCTCAGCTTCGTCCATATGGACGAGCAGGCAACGCAGCTCTACACCTGGCTCATCATGGCGGGGCTTATGCTCAACGCCGCAGTTCCCCCATTGCACTCCTGGCTGCCGGATGCCTACAGCAAGGCCACCGCAGCCGGCGCGGTATTCATGTGCGCCTTTACCACCAAAACAGCGGTCTACACCCTGGTCCGGGCCTTTGCCGGATTTGACATTCTCATCATTCTCGGTGTTGTCATGGCTATATACGGCATCGTCTATGCCGTTATGGAAAACGATATCAGACGGCTGCTTGGCTGGGAAATTGTCAGTCAGGTCGGCTACATGATAGCTGGTGTTGGAATTGGAACGGCTCTTGCCATCAACGGCGCCTGTGCCCATGCCTTTGCCCACATTCTGTATAAGGGGTTGCTCTTCATGGGAGCAGGAGCAGTTATCCATGCCACCGGCCAATCGAAGTTCACAAATCTTGGTGGACTCTACCGCAAAATGCCCAATACGCTTTTGTTTATGATCATCGGCGGCATCTCGGTATCTGCTTTTCCCTTTTTCTCCGGATTTGTCACCAAGTCCATGATCATCACCGCCGGTTTCAACGAACATCTCTATACAGCTGCTTTCCTGCTCACCGTTGTCTCTGCTGGGACCTTCCTGGTTGCCGGCCTGCGCCTACCCTATCTTCTTTTTTTCAGCGACAACCGCTGTTCCGAGGATACCTATGCCAGGGCCCAAGATCCGCCATGGAATATGCAAGCAGCCATGCTCATAGCAGCCCTTTTCTGCCTTGTCATCGGCAGTTATCTGCCTTTTCTCTACACCATGCTGCCCAACGCAGGAGTGGCTTTTCATCCCTATAACCAATACCACCTCAGTGAAACACTGCAGATTCTCGGCTTTACCGCGCTGGCCTTTTACTTTTTCCACAAAAAGATCGGCCCGGAAGCCTGTATCAATCTCGACCTCGACTGGTTTTACCGGCGTGGGGGGCAGCTCTTTCTCTGGTTGGCAAAGTATCCCATCCAATGGGCCGATACCGCCTGGGGAGCGGCTTACCGCGTGGTTGGCCTGAACTCTCTGATGACAACCGCCAGATTCTCATCCTGGTTCGACTGGCATGGCATTGACGGCGTGGTTGACGGCATAGCATACAGCGTCCGTGCCCTGGGAAGACGTGTCGCGATGGTTCTGCAAAGGGGCCAGATTCAGATGACCATTTATTATACGGTCACCTTTGCAGCTGTCATATTAATCGCTTTTGTCTGGTTATAACACTGAAACGAAAAACTGATATCTACGACCTGAAACTGAGCACTGAAACTGAGGACCATTGGTAATGGATCAATTAATAGCCTATCCGGAATTTCCGCACCTGCTGAGCATTCTAATATTCCTGCCGCTGCTTGGAATAGTCCCCCTGCTCCTGGTCAACAGCGACACCTTCAGTCGCAATTGGACACTGATTATCACAGCGGTCGTTGCCCTGTTGTCGATCCGTCTTATCACTGGTTTCGACACATCCACCACCCAATTCCAGTTTGCCGAAAATTATACCTGGATAGAATCACTCAACATCAACTACCAGGTCGGCATGGACGGTATTTCCATATTGTTGTTTTTACTCACAACGTTTATCATGCCATTCTGCGTACTGGCCTCGTGGTCCTATATCAAGAAACGTGTGCGGACCTTCATGATCTGCCTGCTGATCATGGAAACCTCCATGCTCGGTGTCTTTGTCGCTCTGGATTTTATTCTCTTTTACATTCTTTGGGAGGCCATGCTCATCCCCATGTACCTGCTCATAGGTATCTGGGGCGGGCCGAGAAAGATCTACGCCTCAATCAAATTCTTTCTCTATACCCTGGCTGGCTCCGTCCTGATGCTGGTTGCCATCATCTGGCTCTATCAATACAATAGTTACTCATTTTTTATACCCGAAATGATGTGGGGCGAATACAGTTTTACCGCCCAGCTACTCATTTTTATCGCATTTTTTCTTGCCTTCGCCATCAAAGTGCCGATGTTCCCCTTCCATACATGGCTTCCGGCGGCACACGTCGAAGCCCCAACTGCCGGATCCGTCATTCTGGCAAGTGTACTCTTGAAAATGGGAACCTATGGCTTTCTCCGGTTTGCGTTGCCGATTACTCCTGATGCCACCTTCTACATGGCCCAACCTATTCTCTGGCTCTCCATCGCTGGTATAATCTACGGTGGATTAACCGCACTGGCCCAGCAGGACATGAAAAAACTTATCGCCTACTCTTCCGTCGGTCATATGGGCTTTGTCACCCTGGGTATCTTTGTCCTCAACCAGCAGGGAGTTGAAGGCGCCATCCTCCAAATGGTCAATCACGGCATTACCACCGGCGCTCTCTTTCTCTGCGTTGGTATGATCTACGAGAGAACACATAGTCGCGACCTGCAAGCCGCCAGCGGTGTTGGTCAATATATGCCGGTGTTTGTCACCTTTCTGGGCTTTTTCTCATTGTCCTCCTTGGCCTTTCCAGGGACAAACAGTTTTGTCGGTGAGTTTATGATACTGGCGGGGGCATTCAGTCTTGATACCAACCAGGGGCTCTTTCCCTGGCTCGCTCTGGCAGCAATCCCCGGGGCTATCTTAGCAGCTGCCTATATGCTTCGCATGCTGCAAAAGGTGGTCTGGGGAGGAACCAACAATCCCGACCAGTCCTGGCTGACAGACCTGAATACTCGTGAAATACTAACACTCGCGCCCTTTCTCTTTTTCGTTCTATGGATTGGGTTAGGGCCGCAGCCGTTTATTGATCTGATGCGACCAAGTGTCGTCGCCCTGCTGGAGACCTTACACAGCCATCAAGACACTTCCCTTGCCGCAGCTGACGTGCTGCTGCGCTAACGGTTTTAGACGAACACACGGTTATTCGGATCGACAACCATTAACAACCTCATTGAGAGTACCATGATGCTATTTTTACCTGAATTAACATTGTTGGGCGCCGGCCTCATCATCTTCTTTGTCGGTATCGGCAAAAACGGCGGCAACCTGGTTAAAAACATCGCCATAGCTCTTGGAGCGATTGTCTTCCTCTCCACGCTTGTCGCTTCCGGCCAGGAGGGTACGCTATTCTTCCAATCGTATAAGGTGGATCTGTATTCCCAAACATTCAAGCTTATGATAGGCGGTGCTCTTTTTGCCGTACTGCTCTTTGCCAATAAACTTGAAGACATACGTCAAGAAATCCACCCAGAATATTATCTTTTTCTTTTTACCAGCGTCCTCGGCTTGATGATGCTTGTCTCCAGTGTGGAGTTGCTGGCCATTTTCGTCTCCCTGGAGCTCTCCTCTTTTGCCGTCTATATCATGGTTCCCCTCAGAGATGATACCGGCCGTTTCCGCTTTCAGATGGAGGCGGGGGCCAAATATCTGCTCTTTGGTGTTATGGCCACCGGCTTCATGCTCTATGGTATGAGTCTGTACTTCGGCCTCACCGGCTCTACTCAGCTGGACGTGCTGATTGCTGAGCTGCCAAGCATGTTCAACCAACCGGCAGCAGTAGTTGCAACAGTGCTGGTACTGTGTGGTTTTTTCTACAAGCTTGCCATCTTTCCCTTTCACTTCTGGGTACCTGATGTCTACGAGGGAGCCGCCAATGAAACCACATCGTTTATTGCAACGGTTCCCAAGCTGGCTGCTGTCGCCTTATTGGTGCGCATTGTAGCAATGGTTGGTGACAGCGGTACCGTCATGGTGAACCTCCTCATGGTGTGCGCCATTGCATCCATGTTTTATGGCAATCTCTCCGCACTTGTCCAGAAAGACATCAAAAGAATGCTTGGCTTCTCCGGGATCGCTCACGCCGGTTTCGTCCTCCTTGGCCTGCTGGTATTTCATATTACCGGCTATGCCCATGCAATATATTATATTGCCGGTTATGTCGTCATGAACCTGGCATGTTTTCTTGTTATCTGTTCAGTTGCCCCGCAGGGGGAAAACGTCCAGATAGATGACTTGACCGGTCTCTATAAACGCTCCCCTCTACTGGCCTTAACTTTGGTAATCGGGCTCTTTGCCCTTGCAGGCATTCCACCCTTTGTCGGTTTTATGGGAAAATTCTTTCTCCTTGTTGATGCGTTGAAGCAGGACTATCTCCTGCTTGTTACCCTGGCGGCGATCAATACCGCCATTGCCATCTTTTACTACCTCTCCGTCGTACGCGTTGCCTTCTGTACCGGAGAAGAGAAGCTGCCCTCCATCACCACCCCTCTACACTTAAAAATGTTATCAATTGTACTCATGGTAATCATTGTCATTATGGGCGTTTTTCCCAGTTATTTCATTAATTATGCCGAAAATACCATCCTGACTCTACTGTAGTAATCCAGCTATTCGCATGCTTCAGCCGCACGCGCAACCGGCGGAAGCATGCTTTGGCCCCCCTACTTAAAGCCCATCCATGAATAATCCGCTTTATTTACACATCTTTTATCTTATTTATATTCACAAATTACAAGAAAGTATTATATTATCGGCCTCATAGCTTCGCTATTTACAATTTACTATTTCACCTTGGATCGAATGAGCATTTTACTGCTTTAAAGTAATATAAATTCTATATGCAGATACCATGAACAGCTTGCTCCTCTTTCTTCTTATAGTCATAGCAGTGGGTTACACCCTGGAACTGTCTGTCTCTCTGCTCAATCTGCGCAATCTCTCACCCGAGTTGCCACACGAATTCAACGATGTCTGGGATCAGCAAAAATACAAACATTCACAGGAGTATACCCGCCAAAATACTCGTTTTGCGATCCTTCAAAACACCATTGCAACCTCCATAACTCTTGTTTTCCTCCTTGCCGGAGGTTTTAATGTAATCGATCTCTACGCCAGGAGCTTTGGCTACGGTGAAATCATCACCGGACTGATTTTTACGGCCATATTACTGGTCCTGTCGCTTCTGCTGAATCTGATCTTTTCCATCTATTCCACCTTTATCATTGAAGAGCGATTCGGTTTCAACCGTACACGCCCTGTGACATTCGCCTTAGATACCTTTAAAACCATTGTGCTCAGCACATTCATTGGAGGTCCCCTGCTTGCTCTTATACTGTGGTTCTTCCTCTCAGCGGGCAACCTCGCCTGGGTCTACTGCTGGTTTGGTGTTTTCCTCGTCACTATTATTCTGCAGTTTCTTGCCCCGATTCTCATTTTGCCGCTTTTTAACACATTTACACCTCTTGAGGATGGCAAACTAAAAGAATCAATAGTATCCTACACCAACAAGGAAAAATTCAAGATTCGCGGTGTTTTTGTCATGGATGGTTCCAGACGATCAACCAAACTCAACGCCTTCTTTACCGGGTTTGGCAGATTCAAAAAAATCGTCTTTTTCGATACACTCACTGAAGCTCTTACTTCGCAACAAATACTGGGCGTACTGGCACACGAAATGGGACATTATAAACACAAACACCTCATCAAAATGCTCATTGCTTCTTTTATTCAAACCGGTTGCATGTTTTTCCTTCTTTCTTTAATAATAAATAACGCTAAACTCTTTGATGCGTTTGGCATGGAAAATATATCAACATACGCAAGCCTTGTTTTCTTTGGATTTCTTTACTCCCCTGTGAGTCTACTAATCTCCATACTGGTCAATTATTTCTCCAGAAAGCATGAATACGAGGCTGACAATTATGCTGCCGTATCAACCGGAAATGCACAACCACTTATTGATGGACTTAAAATTCTTAGCAGTGCCAATCTTTCAAATTTGACACCACATCCTTTTCATGTATTCCTCCATTACAGCCATCCGCCTGTATTGGAACGAATACGCGCTCTACAGACCATGAAATCCGTTTCATAGGGCAGATCCGAAGACGCTAAAGCTTGACAGTTGCTCCATTTCCTTGTTCACTGAGACATGGAGGAAAACGTAGATATGATTTTTATAAAAAAGTGGTCATCCAGGAAGTGATCATCCATTTGGACAAATTTACTCATTACAGGAGGGATTGATGAAAAATAATGCATTAAAAAAGCCGCTAGTGCAATCGGCACTCGTTCTCCTTGCAGCTATTTTACTCATTGGCTTTGTCACCGGTTCGGGAGCTGAAAGCTTTTTTGGCGGCATAGTCTCGATTTTCAAGGGTGTCCTCTACACCATACTTTTTGCTATTGCACTTATTGTAGCAGTTGTCTTTTCAACATTGGTCCTTTTTGCTATTTACATAGCATCCCTAGCTCTCTACTCACCTCAGTTGGCAAAAGAAAATGCGACGGCATTGCGTCAACGCCTTTACAATCTCTATTTATCCTGGTCAAGCTGCTGTCGTTCATCTCCGCAATACGGCAGAAAACAGGAGTCGCAAGCACCGTCTGTTCAATCTACTGAACAGCCACAAAGGTCTTTCACTCAACAACAATCCTCATCAACCACCCAGGAGATTTTGCAGAGCGTACGCCAGGAATTCGCGGAAGAAATCGCTGGAATAAAGAACTCAATGACACAATTGAATAATAACAATACGTCATTCAACGATTCGCTTACAGAGCTGCGGAAATCAATGACGGAAACCTCAGCCGATGATTTCAGAAAACGAGCTGAAGAGCTTGAGCAAAATCAAAAAGCTCTTCAGGAACAACTAACAGACTGTTCCCAGAAAATAGCGGAACTCACTGAACAACAGACCAAAGGTGCGCAAACAACACAACAACAGGGCAAACAATTGGACGGAGTTATTGCTGATCTGGGATCACTCAAGTCTCGTATTGAAGTGCTGACTGCCACCATTGAGCAACTCAAAAGCACATCGGCATCGCAACATTCGGAGATAGATCTGGAACACAGGATCTTCTCTTACCTGGAGCAACAAAAAGATAAAATACAGTTTGCTCAACTCATCGCTAAGACTGCCGAGCAAAACATGACCTATGCCGAGATCGACGATTTTCTCAGCGAATCGTTACCTAAGGAAATTGATGCTATAATTAAAGAGCATCCATCCCTTACGAAAGAATATATACGTGAATTAAAAAATCGATAACCAATAGTAATAGGCACTATTTCTCTTCTTGTTAATGAGGTCGCAGTAAATCTTTTAACACCTATTTTGCCATTACTTCCGTAAAAGCCAACAATATAGGCTACCTTGAAAAATGAGATTTTTTCTCCAAGGTCGAGGCGCGTGAGGGAATTTCACCGGAGACATATAGTTGATATTTCCGGGATAAAATTTTCTCGCGCAACAAAGACATTGAAGAAAAGGGTTATTTTTCAAGGTGGCCTATAGCCTGTTGGCTTTTACCTTTCTCCTTCCTTGTTCCTTGCTCAAAAGCAAATCTGTCAATTTATCAATTCTACGCACATACAGGTAGTTGAAAATGCACATCATTATTAAAGCGGAAAAAGCTGCATGCCGCTCAAAAAGTCATTGACAGCAGGAGAGTGATCAAGTAGTTTGCCTCGGTCTTTGGGAGGCGTGGCGAGTGGTATTGAGCGGTGCGCAACAAAGATGAAAGCAAAGAAGAAACGCACAAAGAAAA
>Ga0136557_1000572_pt1 | contig 27378 bp, 27 predicted proteins | sample AntRauTorckE6832_FD_104796 | JGI IMG/M metagenome (GOLD analysis project Ga0136557, IMG submission 104796) | Saline lake microbial communities from Rauer Islands, Antarctica - Metagenome Torckler E6 #832 | ecosystem: Environmental > Aquatic > Non-marine Saline and Alkaline > Saline | place...
ACCGAGTTGTAACTGTTCAGGAGTGCTCTATATTGGCTCATTTGGGACTTCGAAGCATACTTGTGCTATTCGAGAAGGCTTAAATGGGACAAGATGGGGTGCTCCTGAATAGTTACGAGCAAAAGAAGAAAACAAGGAAGGTAACTGCTCACAGGGCACCAGGGCTCCCCGCGATCAGCCTGGCTTACGTATAACCAATACACTTCACCGTTATTGAGATGAGATGTCTTTCAAAATAAAAGAAAAATTGCATCATTCATTTTCCGGCGAAGAAATGGATGCACTGGTCCGGGGGTATGACTATCTTGGCGATGTGGCCATTATTGCTCTACCGGATGAGCTTCTTCATAGAAAGCGGGAAATTGCCCAGGCAATACTGGAGGGCAACAAGCGGATAAGGCTCGTTGCCAGAAAAATCAGTCATTATTCCGGGGAATTTCGTACTGCCTCGCTTGAGAAAATAGGTGGCACCGGCGGTTTCACCACGCTTCACAGGGAGTATGGAATCAAGCTCCATATTGATCCCGAAAATGTCTATTTTTCTCCTCGTAGTGGTGCGGAAAGATACCGGATTGCTCAGCTGGTTGCTCCAGGTGAGCACGTCCTGGTGATGTTTTCCGGAGCGGGGCCGCTGGCCTTAATGATAGCGCATCATAGTAAGGTGGGCGCAATAACCGGTGTGGAGAAAAATAGCGCGGCACACAGGTTGGCCGTGATGAATGTCGAGGCCAATCGTTACTCAGATACCATCAAGTGTATTCAAGGAGATGTCAAGGATATCGTGCCAGGACTTTCCCGGGAATTTGATCGCGTCGTTATGCCGCTCCCCTTTGACGGGGAACGTTATCTTGATCTTGCTTTGGGGGCACTGCGGCGTAGAGGGGTGTTGCATTACTATGCATTCCAATACAAGGGGAAGTTTGGAGAAGCCCGAAGGGAAGTGGAAGAAGCTTGCTGCAAGGCGCAGCGGCACTTGATGGACACCGGGATATTTCAGTGCGGCCATGTCGGGCCGCGTCGCTATAGAGTTTGTGTTGATGCCACAATCCGGTGAACCGAATGTTCGCCATAAAAAAAACCGCATCGCGATGCGGTTTTTTTTAAAGTTATGAATAGAAATTTATTTCTTGATCATATCCATTCTCTTGCCGACAAGCTGAAGGCTTGGGGGACCGAGCCAGGTGCCTGAAAGCAGCAGGTTGAAGTAGGCCCATTTGAACATGAGCTTGGAAATATGGTTGAACCTGGTGTCCTTCAATAGACCCATGGGGCCAACTGCAGGAAAGGGAAACTCCCCAATAACAGGTTCAATATCGTAGCTAAAGTCGATAACGTAGGCTTTCCCGAAGCCTGATTCGATGAATCAGAGCGCATGCCCGTCGGATCGGGCATGTTGGGCCTCGCCTTCGATATAGGCCATAATGTTTTCTTCGAGAATATCCGACTGGTAGTGGGCCACCGCGCCTGCCTTTGAGGTGGGCACGTTGGTGCCGTCACCCAACACCCAGACGTTGTCGTGACCTTCAGGTTGAAGGGTATGCTTGTCAACTGGAATATAGCCCATGGGGTCGGCAATTCCAGAATCAATCATCACCTCTGCTCCAAAGTTTGGGGGGATAGAGACCAACAGGTCGTAGTCCACTTCCTGACCGTCAAAAGCCTGGATGACCTTGCGATCGCCGTCCACCGCGCCAAGGGCGAAGTTTGGAACGATGTTGATGTTTTTTTCCTTACAGGCCTGGGTCAGCACCTCGGTGGCAATAGGCTTGGTGAAGGCACCGGTCAGGGGGGTGACAAACTGCAGGTCAACCTTTTCCCGGATGCCGCGTTGCTGCAAGTGCCAGTCAACCAGAAAGGCAAATTCGAGGGGAGCGACAGGGCACTTTATGGGCATCTCCGCAATATTGACAACCAGTTTTCCACCTTCAAACTGCGCCAGAGACTTTTTCAGTTCAAAGCAGTCATCGTAGGTGTAGTAACCAAATGCGGTTTTGTTCCATGTTTCCGCAAGACCTTCGACCTCTTCCGGATGCGTATCACACCCGGTTGACATGATGAGGATGTCATAGCTGAATTTCCCCTCCGTCGTGGTGGTCACTTCCTGCTTATCCCAGTCTACATTGGCCAATTCGGAAATCACGAAATTGATGCCGGGTTTGATGAACTCTCTCTTGGTTTTGCGTATTTCCTTGGCGGTATTAATGCCAAAAGGAACAAAGAGATAGCCCGGCTGGTAGTCATGATTGTTGTCCTTATCGATAATGGTGATATCCCATTGATTTCGATCAAGATGCCTGCGCATCTTGTTGGCCATCATGGTGCCTCCGCAACCGGCTCCTAAAATGACGAGTTTTTTCATAGTCTGTCACGCCTCCTATCCATTATTAGTTGGTCACTGCCATGCCGGCGTGCTCTGCGGCAGACAGTAATTATATAAAATACTGCTTAAAAATTATTTTTTGCTATTGCTGCTGTGTGCTTCCAGCAATGATCCAAAGCTCTCAAGAAAGGCAAATAGTGCGCCCAGGGCCTGCTGGATTTTAGGGTCATTGAGTTTCTTGACCATACCGAACATGGTGACCTTGTTCGCCTGGCTCAGATTAATGCCGCGGATGACTTCGCTCATTGCTTCAGCCTGTTCATCGTTGAGCTCCATGCTCTTAAGAGAATCCAGGGCGGTTCCGGAGACTTTCATCAATCCGCTGATCTGGGTGAAAAACTCTATAAACATGGGCAAAGAGAGTTTGGCAAGAGGTTCGACATCGTCCTTGAGTTCCATACCGGCCTTGAGCATATTGAGCGCGGTATTGAAATTTTCCAGGTTGCTCAAGGTATTGCGAATGAGAGGCTTGACCTGCTCCATGTCAAGGTTTTCGCTGACCTCGGTGACTGTTTCCAATGCCATTGGGTAGACGAGTTTGGCCAGGGGTTCAACATCGTCCTTGAGTTCCATACCGGCCTTGAGCATATTGAGCGCGGTGTTGAAGTTTTCCAGGTTGCTCAAGACATTACGAATCAGGGGTTTTATCTGTTCCGTGTCAAGTCCTTCGGCTACCTCGGCAGCCGTCTCCACGGCCATGGGGTAGGCAAGCTTGGCAATGGGCTCAATTTCATCTTTGAGTTCCATCCCCCCTTTGACCGTGGCGAGCAGTGAATGCAACATTTCGACATTGGTCAGAAGGTTGGTTACAAGAGAGCTGATATCTTCTCGAGTGTGGCCGTCGTCAGCTTTTGCCAGACATTCTTCAAAGAGTGAAGAGGGTGGCGTTCCAGGAGCGACCTGCTGTTTTACCTCTTGAACTTCCGTTTGTAACGTTCGTACCTCTTTGGTAAGTTCTTCAAGTTTTTGTAAAATTAAGGTTTCATCCATCTTTGTGGTCTCTTTTTTGTATGTTTTTAGGTAACTGCTCACAGGGCGCCAGATCTTTTGGTGATCAGCCTGGCTCACTATATGACCAAGACGCTCCACCAGCCTGCTTACGCAAATTTCCGGCTCCATGCAAGCAGTTACAAATACCGGGGTTAGTTACATTTAGTTACGCTTATGTAATAAAAAATTTTTAAAATATAGACGGCTTAATAGTACTTTTTACTATATGCATCTTTTTATTATATGATAATGAAAAATCAGCATGAGATGTTCCCTTTTGTGGCACTTGTATACCACTGTGTAGCAAAAAATGCTAATCATAAAATACCACTATGTCACATTATCACATGAAAAAAGTTTGAAAAAATTCATGTAACTTAAAAAAAAAACGACAAAATATGTGTCTAAGGTTGATTTGCCATATAATGGCTGCAATGGGCGATGTGTTGAGATTCAAATGGAGAATATATGTTGCTTTTGAAAATGCACAAGGTGCGGAACTATTGACTTACACGACATATCATGGTTATACAACCCAATAATTGTAACTTTTTCAGGAGGGGATATGCATATTTGGGAACAAGTTGAAGCAGCACCGGTGGATTCAATTTTTGGGTTAACTGAAGCCTTTCGGCAAGAAAGCAATCCGCGCAAGGTTAACCTGGGCGTTGGTGTATATAAGGATGATCATGGACAAACGCCAGTGTTGCAATGTGTCAAAGAAGCAGAAAAATTGCTGCTGGAACAGCAGACAAGCAAAAGCTATCTGCCCATTGGAGGTGATCCGCTCTATGCCGAATGCGTTCAGAAACTTATCTTTGGAGAGAAAAGCGAGGCCATCTTGTCAAGCAGGGCTGTGACAATACATGCTCCGGGTGGAACAGGTGCGTTACGTGTAGGGGCGGAACTCTTCAAAAAAATCATGCCCGAGGCCAAACTTTGGGTGAGTATGCCGACATGGGCAAATCATAAAGGTGTTTTCGGTGATGTCGGTTTTGTTCTGGAGCAATACCCTTACTATGACGATAGTACAAAAGGGCTCGATTTTGCAGCGTTGGAGGAATGCCTGGAAAATGTGGCCAAGGGGGATGTTGTTTTGCTGCACGCCTGCTGCCATAACCCCAGTGGTGTGGATCTTAACAGGGAACAGTGGCAGCGTGTGAGCGAAATTGCCCGGCAGAAGGGATGGTTGCCGTTTCTGGATTTTGCCTATCAGGGATTCAGCAAGGGGATTGAAGAGGATCGATATGCAGTTGAGGTGATGGTGGAGGCCGGCATAGATTTTGTGGTTGCCAGTTCTTTTTCCAAAAACTTCGGCCTGTATAACGAGCGTACCGGAGCGTTGACTGTCGTCGCTCCAACGAATCAGGAGGCGGATGTGGCCCTGAGTCATCTCAAGAAAACGGTGCGGGTCCTGTATTCCAATCCCCCGGCCCACGGAGGCTTGATCGTGGCCACTGTGCTCAGTGATAGTGAACTCTATCAGCAATGGGTCAAAGAGCTTGATGAAATGCGCAGAAGGATAGCAGGCATGCGTACTTCCCTGGTTAATGGGCTGGCAAGCCGCTACAATGGAGCTGATTTTTCTTTTATTAAAGAGCAGTGCGGTATGTTTTCCTTTAGCGGCCTTGACGACAATATGGTGGCCTGGCTTCGCCGGGAGAAGGCCATTTACGTTGTTGGCGGAGGGCGTATAAATATGGCCGGCCTGACCAGTTCCAATGTTGAATATGTATGCGATTCCATAGCAGAGGGTTTGAAGGAATCATAGGGGAATCTGCCGGTGTGGCCTGCCCATTGACGAGGGAATCCCGCTATTCTATCCTGCAAAGCATCAATGCGTATTTTAAAAAATTACTAAAAGCAATATTTTGACAAAGTAATTTGTGCTCTTATACTATAATGATGAATAAGAAGAGCGTTACAGGCATCATTTATGGGAGCAAATATGACAATGCAGAAAGATTATTATAGTTTGCTGGGAGTGGCCAAGGATGCCACCAAGGGAGAAATACAGAAAGCATATCGGAAGCTTGCACGTAAATATCATCCTGACATCAATACGTCCCCAGGGGCTGAGGATACCTTTAAGCGGATTAATGAAGCCCACAGCGTATTGACCAACCCGGAAAATCGGACGTTGTATGATCGCTATGGTGAAAATTGGCAAGAGGCCCGGCACCAGTCCGATACGACGCAAGAGTGGCAGTCCGGTGACAAGCAGTGGCAAAGATATGGCAACGGTTTCCACTTTGGTGGAAATGGCAGCCCTTTTGAAAATGACATGTACAGTGATCTGTTTTCAAATCTCTTTGGTGGGAAGAATGGCAACGACGATCCATGGCATTCCTTTGAAAGCAGGGCGGGAAGAACTGTTGAAGCGGAACTTAATGTAACTTTAGAGGAGCTGGCGTCAGGGGCGACCAAAACGCTGAGCTGGAGTTCCATGGAACACTCCGGTGGAGCAGTGCGGCCGACCCAGCAAAAGGTACAGCTCAAAGTTCCCAGGGGGCTTACGGACGGATCGGTTATCCGTCTTGCCGGAAAAGGAGAAAAGGCCAGGGGCAACGGCCCTGATGGGGATCTATTGCTGACAATAAAGGTACAACCGGATTCGAGGTTTACTCTTGAGGGGTATGATATTGTCAGCAGTATACCGGTTGCTCCCTGGGAAGCTGCGCTTGGCGCCAAGGTAGCTGTCGATACCCTTAGTGGTAGAATAAATGTCACGGTTCCCAAGGGATGTAGCAATGGACGGCGACTGCGGGTCAAGGGCAAAGGGTTGCCATATAAGAATGGAGGCGCAGGCGATCTTTTCGTTGTCATTGAGGTCCAGGTACCTCCTCGACTGAGCAGTGAAGAAGAGCGACTCTTTGAAGAACTGAAAAAAACATCGTCCTTTAACCCGAGAAATCTTCAGGGGCAGCGGGCGGCGCCAATGCGAGAAGCTGCATAATTTCCTAGGCTGCCTTAAGGCTAACTTGAAAATGAAAGGAGAATCAATGCTGGTGACATTTTATGGTGCCGTCAGAGAAGTAACCGGTGCAATGCATATGCTCAGCGCCGGTGAGGACAGGGTTTTACTTGACTGTGGTATGTTTCAGGGACATCGTAAGGAGGCCGCTGAAAAAAACAGTGTACTTCCGTTTGACCCTGCCATTGTCACCAATGTCATTCTTTCGCACGCGCATATCGATCATTCCGGCAGAATTCCGCTGTTAACCCGCAAGGATTTCAGGGGCATGGTATACGCCACCAGGGCAACGGTGGATACATGTCGATATTTACTGCCGGATTCCGCCAAAATACAAGAATCCGATGCCGCCTATCTCAACTACAAAGGGGTCAAGCGGGCCATTACCGAAATGCAGGGGGACAATGGCAAGATCGACGGTGTCGATGTAAAGAAAATCAAGGCATTGCTGAAGGAGAATAACAGTCATCGCCTTAACACAGAGAGTATCAGGAACTTTATTAATAAATACGGTTTGCACCATTTTGCCCCACTGTATACCATGGGGGATGCCGACAATGCCCTGTCCATGTTTGAAGGAATGCCCTACCGCAGGGAAGTGACCATCGGCAGGGATATGAGCTGCACCTTCTATGAGGCCGGCCATATCCTGGGTTCGGCGGTGAGCATTGTCAAGAAAAAGGAGCGAGATAGAACCACGACGATTTGCTACACCGGTGATTTAGGTAGATTCGACAAACCGATAGTACGAGATCCAGCGCTGGATTTTGACGAGGCCGACAGGGATGTTGACCTCCTTATTATGGAAAGCACCTATGGTGATCGTGAGCATGAATCGGTTGACGATCTCAAACCCCGTTTGGAAAGGGTTTTAAACCGAACCATAGAGCGTGGCGGTTCAGTCATTATTCCATCCTTTGCCTTCGGCAGAACCCAGGATCTCCTGTATTATATCCATGAGCTCTATGATGAAGGTCGTGTCCCAAAGGTACCGGTGTGGGTCGACAGCCCTCTTGCCGGTAATATAACCACGGTGTTCGGTGAGCATCCGGAGGTCTATGATAAGGAGACCCACCAGACGTTTCTGGAAAACGGCAAGAACCCCTTCAGCTTTGACCAGGTAAATTTCACCTCGTCGGTGGAGGAATCAATCGAACTGACCCGGCAAAGTCGTCCTCATATTGTCATCTCAGCCTCGGGGATGTGCGAGGCGGGACGCATTCTTCACCATCTGCGCCATAAAATCCATAATCCTGACAATACCATTCTCATTGTCGGGTACATGGCCCAAAATACACTGGGAAGACGACTGGTCGATGAGGGGACTGCCTATGCCGAATCGGGACGAAAGGGGGAGGCACCGTTGATGAAATTCTACGGCAAGGAATATCCGCTGCTTGCAGAGGTGGAAAAGATAGGCGGTTTCAGTGCCCATGGTGATAGAAACGAAATGCTGAAGTTTCTCCAGCAATCCAACCTCAATATTAAGAAAATAGCCCTTGTGCATGGTGAAGAAAACCAAATCCTTGCCTTCAGGGATTTTCTCGAATCTCATGGATATCAGGTTGTAGTGCCGCGAAGGGGTGAGTCCATAGAGGTTTGAGCATTTCTTGCAGTGGCTGTGCTTTATTTCTTTTTCTTTTGCGATTCCTTGAGTTTTTGCCACCATTGCAGTCGTTTGTCTATTTCTTTTTCAAAACCATAGCGGGAAGGGGAGTAATAGGTTTTTTCCTGCATTTCATCGGGAAAGCATTTCTGATACCGGTAGCCGTGTTCGTAGTCGTGTGAATACTTGTACTCCTTGCCGTAACCTATGTCCTGCATCAGTTTGGTCGGAGCATTGCAGATGTGCAGAGGCACCTTGAGATGGCCGGTTTTAGTGGCATCGTCTCTGGCTGAGAGATAGGCTGTTTCACAGCTGTTGCTTTTCGGGGCGGTCGCCAGGTAAATGACAAGCTGGGTCAGAGCGGTGTTGGCCTCCGGCATACCGAGAAAGTGCACCGCCTCCTTGACAGCCATGGCCTGGGTGAGGGCGTTGGGGTCTGCCAGGCCGACATCTTCGCTTGCTATACGAACCAGTCTCCTGACGATATACATTGGATCTTCACCGGATTCCAGCATGCGGGCCAGCCAGTAGAGGGCTGCCTGAGGATCGCTGCCGCGCACGGATTTCTGCAGAGCGGAGATGAGATTGTAATGTTCTTCCCCGCGCTTATCATAGAATTGAGGGCGGGTGGAAAGGGCTTCAAGGGTAAAGTCAGTTGAAATCGTGGTGTTGGTTGCTGCCCTGCGGCACACCATCTCCAGGTTGTTGAGTGCACGGCGGGCATCTCCACCGCATCTTTCGGCGATTATTTTTAATACACCGGGATCGATGGCAGGGGATGTCGGCAGATGAGAGAGACTGTCTTCAAGAATTTCCTCAATACTCTTCTCCGGTAACTGCTGCAGGACAAAGATGTGGCAGCGCGACATTAACGCCGGGATCACCTCAAATGAGGGGTTTTCGGTTGTTGCGCCAAAGAGAATTATTGCTCCGGACTCGACATATGGCAAAAAGGCGTCCTGCTGCGATTTGTTAAAACGATGGATTTCATCAACAAAGACAATGGTTTTCCTGTTTTCAGCCCGTAAGAGGTAGTCGGCCCGTTCCATCAGTTCCTTGACTTTTGCGATTTTTGACAGTACCGCGCTGAAGGAACAAAATTTCATCTGTGTATGGTGTTCAATGTAACGGGCAATGGTGGTTTTGCCGGTACCGGGCGGTCCCCAGAGGATAAAAGAACTGAAGTCGTCTTTTTCAATCATGCTGCGTAAAACCGACCCCTTGTGCAGGAGTTTTTCCTGGCCATAAATGGTGTCCAGGGTCCGGGGGCGTGCTTTTTCTGCAAGGGGAATGTTGACCGGCTGCTGCAAAGGGTCTATTATGTTCAACTGGTTTGACATGGGTGTGCCTCAATAGAAGTGGCTGTGTAGAAAAGGGCCATTTTTTAAGGTAGCCTTTTACTCTACCCTACACCTATATTTACCATTTCTCAATTACGGTGAAAATGGAATATCAAGAAGAAGTCTTTAAAGAGTGTCCCATGTGCGGGGGGTCGTGGAAAAACCGGGAGGGTTTTCTACAGGACGGATCATTGCAGATTAATGGATACCAGGCAGATTTTGAGAGTCTTGAGTCCGGACTGCTGTTCTTTACCCATCATGTCGAGGGGTGTCATTCAACAATGGCCTTGCAAGTCAGGGAGTTTATCGATCTCAACCCAGGAGTGCGACACTGTGAACGTAAGACCTTGACCAAGGAGTGCCCGCAGTATTGCTTCTATGAGTCGGAACTAGGTCGCTGTGAAGTCGCCTGTGAATGTGCCTTTGTTCGTGATCTTATAGATATATTGAGGCAACGAAAATTTAATTTTGTTCAAGTCGAGTAGAGAATACATTGTTTTCGTTGAATGTAACTATTCAGGTGGGAGCACCAAATTGGCATAACCACCAAGTTGTAACTGTTTAAGAGTGCTCCATATTGGCTCATTTGGGACTTTGAAGCATACTTGTGCTATTCGAGAAGGCTCAAATGGGACAAGATGGGGTGCTCCTGAATAGTTACCGTTGAATTACCATTAGATTTGCCGATTATTCTCAAAAATCAGCTTGAAGTGCTGGCTGAGTTTTGATGGTAATTATTAGCTACTTATTGGGGAAGCGACGTAATGTAACGAACCCCGGTATTTGTAACTGCTTGCAGGGTGCCGTAGATTCTCGCAAGCAGACTGGTGAAGATTATTGGTCATACGTAAGCCAGGCTGATCGCGGGGAGCCTTGGAGCCCTGTGAGCAGTTACGGTAATTAGAAAATGAGTTAATGATATAGTATAAGGTGTTTTAATGTTTAGAAACTTCAGTGTTGTCCCAAAGGTCATGTTTGGGCGGGGCTGTTTCAATCAGCTCGATGATACTCTTAAAAACAGGCGGATGACAGACAACTCCTACATCGTCTTTGTGGTTGATGATGTCTTTGAAGGCAAAGCGCTTGAGGGACGAATTCCCGCCAGGGGCAATGACTATGTGCTTTTTGTTAACGTCGACGATGAGCCCAAAACCGCATACATCGATGAGTTGGTGTTAAAAGTCAAGGAATATGCCCCGGTATTGCCGGACGGGGTTATTGGTATTGGCGGTGGCGCCACCATGGATATCGCCAAGGCCGTTGCTTTACTCTTGACCAACGAAGGTGGAGCAGCCGACTATCAGGGGTGGGATTTGATCAAAAATCCAGCCATATATCATGCCGCCGTACCTACTCTCTCGGGGACGGGAGCCGAGGTTTCGCGTACGACGGTGCTCACCGGGCCGGAGAGAAAGCTTGGTATCAATTCCGATTTCACTCTATTTGATCAAATGGTCCTCGATCCTGAGTTAATTGCCGATGTTCCTAAAAGTCAGTGGTTTTATACAGGTATGGACTGCTATATTCATGATGTTGAATCTCTGCATGGGACGTTTCTTAACGAATTCAGCCGTGCTTATGGTGAGAAATCCATCGATCTTTGCCGCCAGGTTTTTCTTCATGACCACGAGGAGCGGGATGATAAACTGATGATGGCTTCACTCTTCGGCGGTATGTCGATAGCCTATTCTCAGGTTGGTGCCTGTCACGCCCTGTCCTACGGTCTTTCCTTTGTTCTGGGGACGCATCACGGTATCGGATGCTGTATTACCTTTGATTATCTTGATGAGATCTATCCACGGGGGGTTGAGGAATTCCGGGCAATGATGGAAAGGCATGTTATAGAACTGCCACGTGATCTTACCGTAGGGCTCAGTGATCAGGAGTTTGATACAATGGTGAATGTGGCACTCAGTCTGACACCATTGTGGGAGAACTGCTTCGGACCGGAGTGGAAAAATATAATGACCTATGATCGTGCTCTGGAGCTGTTTAAAAAGATGTGATGTAACTGCTCACAGGGCACCGGATATTCCCACGATCAGCCTGGCTTACGTAAGGTAGCCTTTACCCTGGGTAAGTTTTTTTAGGGCATCAATATGCAAGAAATTCTAGTTGGCTGCGGCATCGAAGCGCTCCAAAGTGCATTGCTGCGCTGGTTTAACAATAATGGTAGAAAACTTCCCTGGCGGCGGAGCTATGAACCTTACCATGTCTGGCTCTCTGAAATTATGCTGCAGCAGACCCAGATGGAGCGGGGCATTGCCTATTTTGAGCGATGGCTCAAACATTTTCCAGACATCGACGCTGTGGCTCGGGCCTCTTCCTATGAAATTCTGAAATACTGGGAGGGACTTGGCTATTATGCCAGGGCGCGTAATCTCCATAACGCCGCTCGTTATCTCTCTGCCGAGTGTGATGGGAAGCTGCCGGAGAAATATGAGGATCTGCTGAAGCTTCCGGGCATTGGGCCCTATACTGCCGCAGCCATTGCCAGTATAGCATTCAATGACAACCTTGCCGTTGTTGACGCCAATGTCGAGCGGGTTTTTGCCAGACTGTTTGATATTGACAGGCCGCTGAAGGAAAAAGGAGTTCATGGTTTGATTGTCAAGGCGGCGCAACAAATACTGCCGCCAGGTGAAGCTCGGTGTTTTAACCAGGCACTTATGGATCTTGGTGGGGTGGTGTGTACCCCCAAAAACCCGGATTGCGGTATTTGCCCTGTCACATTTTGCTGCAGAGCCTATCATGGAAATTTTGTTGAGCACCGTCCGGTTAAAAAAACAGGACAAAAACTCATTCCCATCGAGATGGCAACGGGTGTGCTGGTAAAAAACGCCCACATTTTTATTCAGCAGCGCCGTGATAACGATATCTGGGGCGGTCTCTGGGAATTTCCCGGTGGAAGGCTGGAGGATGACGAGTCACCGGAAGAGGCACTCCTGCGGGAATATTTTGAGGAGACGGGGTTTTCCGTGGAAATCTGCCAAAAGGTGACCGAGATTACCCATTTTTATACAAAATATAAGGTAACTCTGCACTGCTATCAATGCAGGCTTGCCCAGGAGTCAATGTTGCCTGATTTGCAGGCAGCTCAGGGATATCATTGGGTGAAGGCGAACCATCTGGACAATTTTGGTTTTCCGGCAGGCCACCGCAAGTTTATAGAGTACATGCGTACCTCAACGCCCAATATTCTGGCCCGCGAGTGTTGAATGCTGCAAATGTTATCCGAAATCATGGTCATCGTCCTGCCGGTGTTTCTGGTGGTCGGGCTTGGCTATGGACTCAAACGTTCACCACTTCTTGATGAAACATTTCTCTTCCAGCTCAACCGTCTGGTCTACTATCTTGCCCTGCCGCTGTTGCTGTTTTACAAAATTGCCTCTGCTGATTTCAGTGTGAGTTTTGATCCTTTTCTGGTTGGTGGTATGGCAGTGGTTGTCGCCGCTGGATTTTTGCTCACCTATTGCTTTGCAGTGATGTGCGGCTATTCTCAGGAAGTTCGCGGAACATTCAGCCAGTGTGCTTTTCGTGGCAATCTTGCCTATATAGGCCTGGCTATTGTTTTTAATGCCTATGGTGAAAGCGGCCTGGCAACGGCCGGTATGCTGCTTGGCTTCATTGTGCCGCTTCTTAATTTTTTCTCCATAGTTGCCCTGTTGCTGCCCCACCGGCAGAGTCGTTTGCGGCCGACACTGTTTGCCAAACAGATCGTACTCAACCCGTTGATAGTTGCCTGTTTTGCAGGCACCTTGTGGAGTCTTCTTCAACTGCCTTTCCCCATGGTGCTGGATAAAGCGCTGTATATAGCCACCGGCATGGCTCTGCCGCTGGCACTTATCTCAATTGGAGCATCCTTTTCATTGCAGAAGCTTCGCGGTGATCTGGGGACGGCGTTCTGGGCCTGTGGTTGGAAATTGGTAGTTATGCCGGTTATGGCAGCCCTGCTCCTCACGACATTGGGGGTTCAGGGAGAGAATCTTGCGGTGGGAGTGCTTTTTGCCGGTACTCCGACGGCAACGGCGGCCTATATTTTTACTCAGCAGATGCGGGGTGATGCTGAACTGGCCGGTGCTATTATTATGCTGACGACACTTCTTTCAATAGTATCCTATACACTTATCCTGCTCATGCTGAAAAGTGCGGGGATGTAGATCAGTCAACAAAACTCAGAAGCAGCCATAAATAAACGGCCAGCAGTACGGCAACCCACATGACCATATACCCCGTGGGACGGATTTGCGAGCTTTTGCTGGTTGGGTAGTACAGTTGTTCTAAATAATGGGTAAAATCATAAAATTTTCCCATCATTTTGCTGCGCAGCTCGGCATCATGGTGTCGAATCCGGGCAAATGTATTGCCGACAATAGATGGGAAAAAACGGCGATACAGCCATTCGGCGTCAAGGTTCACCGAATGCAGCTCCGGCGGATACAGTCCCTTGAGATTGAGCCAGACAAATGCCAGGGCGGAAAAGAAAAGCAGCTGCGTTTGCGTCAAAACGTGGGTTGCGTCATAGGGGTTGTAGCCGGTATCAAAGGGTAAAAGAGCATAGAGCCAGCCTGGGAAAATGCCGATGGTAACGCAGAGCACGGCGGACATGGCCATGGCGAGCAGCATGTTGGCTGGTGGTTCCGATGTCCTGATACCGGAGTCATGGGCAAAAAAGGCAAAGTAGGGGATTTTGATACCGGCATGATGGAAAACACCGGCCGAGGCAAAAAGCAGCATGAGCCAGACATAATGGTAGCCCTCTTCCAGAGCGGCGGCCATTACCATGGATTTGCTAACAAATCCGCTGAATAACGGAAATGCCGAGATGGAGGCGGCGCCAATGATGCAGAGCGTCGCTGTTTTCGGCATACTCTTATAGAGCCCGCCTAAATCTGAACCGTTGATCCTCCCGGTCATGTGGAGAACCGCCCCCATTGACATGAACAGTAGCCCTTTGAAAATGATGTCATTGAAGGCATGCGATACCGCTCCATTGACAGCGAGTGCCGTACCGATCCCTATTCCGCAGATCATGAAGCCGATCTGATTGATCATAGAGTAGGCGAGCACCCGGCGCAGGTCATTTTCAATGACAGCGAAAAAGATGGGGAAGCAGGTCATGGCTGCCCCGATAAAAACGAGCAGCTCCGTACCGGGAAAGCTTCGGGCCAAGGCGTAGACAGCGACCTTGGTGGTGAAGGCGCTGAGAAAAACTGAGCCGGTGGGTGTTGCTTCCGGGTAGGCATCCGTGAGCCAGTTGTGTAATAGCGGGAAACAGGCTTTTATGCCAAAAGCAAGGAAAATCAGCCAGCTGCCAATGCCGTTGAGTCCGATATATTCAAAGGCAAGTGAACCGTGGGTAGAACCGTAGGCCAGAAGGCCGGCAAGAAGGATTACACCGGAGAGGACCTGGATTATAAGGTAACGGATTCCAGCCTGGTAGGAGCGTTCGGTCCGTCGAGCCCAGATGAGGAAGACTGAGCTGAGAGCCAGCACCTCCCAGAAAACAAAGAGCGTTAACAGATCGCCGGCAAAAACGGCTCCCAGGGCACTGCTTGCATACAGCGGAGCTGATGCCTGCTGCATGGTGTCTTTGACGTGGAGGGAGAAAATAATACCCACCAGAGCTGCGATATGGAAAACATAGCCGAACATAAGACTGAGTTCGTCCACCCGGTAGGGCATCAAATCGTAGCCCATGAAGTGCATTTCTACTTCAATGCCCCCGGGAATAAGCCAGAGGTGGATACCACTGGCGATTACAATTGCAAGCAGCAATATAGATCGAACGGCTCCCCTGGTGAATAAGGCAAGGAGGGAGCCGATAAATAAGGGGACAAAGGCGGGTATTTCAGCTGCCCACATGATTACCTCCAGTCAGTTCGCGTTGGTCGAGTTCATTGCGGTCATAATAGTCTTCATCGCGCATAAGGAAGGTTCGCATCCACTTAGCGACCAGTACCAGTACGACGCAGCCGACAAAACCATAAACAGCGTAAAACCCTAGCAAACCCTCCCACGGATGCATCATGTGGCGATGGATGATGAAATCGAGAATAAAGAGGATGGCGCAACAAAAATAAAGAAGATAGAGGACACGTTGGACGTTGCGGGGCTTGTCAAATACATGTTGTTTATCAGATGTCATGAGCGTTTCCTCTCTCTATAAAATAGCCAATGCCAGCTCATAGAGCGGTTGGGTCAAGAAGAACAAAACTATACAACAGATTGCGGTGAAACTCAGAGCTATCAGTGAGGGGAGTGGGGCCTCTTTGATGGTAACCGGATTTGCGGGTGTCTCTTTTGAGAAAAAAGCGCGCAGCGGGATGGGGAGAAGGTATGCAATATTGAGCAGTGAACTCAGCATAAGCACAGCCATGATGACCCATTGCCCAGTGTCCAGCGCTCCCGTCATCAGCATCCATTTGCTCCACGTTCCTCCGGCTGGAGGAAGACCTATGATAGAAAGGCTGCCGATAAAAAACGCCGTCATGGTAATCGGCATGCGTCTGCCAAGACCTCGCATTTCACTGATTTCCGTTTTATGCGCGGCAACCATTATTGCTCCGGCGCAAAAGAACAGGGTTATTTTGCCGAAGGCATGCATGGCAATATGCATGCTGCCGCCGACAATACCAGCGCTTGTGGCGAGCAATGCTCCTATGGTGATATAGCCGAGTTGGCTCACAGTTGAGTAGGCCAAACGAGCTTTGAGATTGTCTTGCCGCATGGCCACAAGGGATGCAAGCAAAACCGTGGCCGCGGCCAGGTAGAGCATGATATTTGCTGTGGGCAGGCGACCGAGCAGGTCAAGGCCGAAAATGTAGACACAGACTTTTAGAACGGTGAAAACTCCGGCTTTGACGACTGCCACGGCATGGAGCAGCGCGCTCACCGGAGTCGGCGCCACCATGGCGGCAGGAAGCCACCGATGAAAGGGCATAATGGCAGCTTTGCCGATGCCGAAAATAAAAAGTACCAGCAGGGCTCCTGTCACCATGGTCGAAGTCTCCTGGCGAAAAACCCCACCTGGTGTGAATTCCAGTGTTCCCGCGGTGAGCCACGTACCGATAATGGCAAGGAGTAGGAATAACACCGATGTGCTCAAAAGCACACCAAGATACACTCTGCCCCCCTGTTTGGCCTTTTCTGTTCCGGCATGGGTAACCAAGGGGTAGGTAGATAGGGTCAAAATCTCGTAAAATATGAACAGAGTGAAGAGGTTGCCGGCATAGGCAATGCCCATCACCGAGGAGATGGCAATGGCAAAACAAACATAGAATCGCGTTTGATTGTCTTCATCATGGCCGCGCATATATCCTATGGAATACACGGTTGTGACCAGCCAGAGATATCCGGCCACCAGCGAAAACAACATTCCCAACGGTTCAATTTTAAAGCTTAGTGCCAGGCCCGGCATGAGGTCTGAAGAACTCAGAGCAATAATGGTTCCGCTTTGCAGGATGGTGTAGAGGCTGCTTACCAGATATATAAGGAAGAGACTTGCTGTAATGGTTACAGCTTCTCGAATGTTGGGATAGCGTCCGACGGCAAGAATGGGGAAAACCGCAAGGGCCGGCACCAACATGGTCAGTTGCAGTAGTATTTCCGGTGATAATTGCATTACAGTGATACTCCAAACAGGCTTTCCGCCGCTATTTTACTGACCCCCGCGGTAAGACGGGTATCGACGCCGAAATAGATATTGGCTAAAACCAGCAGCCAGATAGGTATAAGCTGAGTGAGCGGGGCCTCTTTGACATTGTCGAGAATAATCCGTGGCTTGGTGAAATAGACCCACTCGACAATACGCCAGACATAAATAACCGCCAGCAGTGAGCTGATGAGCACCAGTATGGCGACGGGCCACCAGCCGCGCTCAAGAAGGGCCGAGACTAAGTACCACTTGGAGACAAATCCAACGGTGAGGGGGACGCCGATGAGGCTGAGCCCGCCGATCACGATGGCGGCCATTGTCCATGGCATTTTTTTTCCAAGTCCGGCAAAATGATTGAGCTGGGCGCTTCCAATGCGGTATACCACCGCACCGATTGCAAGAAAGAGTGCTGCCTTCATCAATGCATGGTTGAAGAGATGAAGCAATGTGGCAGAGAGTCCAAGCTGGGTTCCGATGGCGAGGCCTAGAATCATATAGCCTATTTGAGCTACACTGGAGTAGGCAAACAACCGTTTAATATTGAGCTGGTATATCGCTGAGATAGATGCCGCAAATATGCCGGCGAGTCCCAGTATGAGGAAGATATCGCCAAGCGGCAGGGACATTTGCACAAATTCAATACCGAAGACGCTGAAAATATAGCGGATCAGCACATAGACGGCAACCTTGGTGGATGTTGCAGCAAGGAATGCCGTTGAGATAGAAGGGGCATAGGCATAGGCATTGGGCAGCCAGAGATGCAGTGGGAAAAGGGCAAGCTTGAGACAGACCCCGACGATGAAAAAGCCGAAGGCGCTGAGCACCGTTTTGGATTCATACACCGCCGGCAACCGATCGGCAAGGTCATACATGTTGAGTGTGCCGGTCATCATATACATCAAACCGACGCCGATGATAATGAAGGTCGCCCCAATGGTTCCCATGATAAGGTACTGATAGGAGGCGGTCAGGGCACGTCTGTCTGTCCCTATGGCGATGAGGGTATAGGATGCCAGGGATGATATTTCCAAGAAAACGAAGACGTTAAAGGCGTCAGCGGTAGCGAGTATGCCGAGAAGCCCGGTGAGACACAGCAGGTAGGCGGTGTAAAAATAGGTAAGTCGGTTTTCTGGAAGCTCCTTGCTGATACTGGTCTGGCTGGCAACCAAAACAATTGTACTGATCCCCGAAACCAGCAGCAACAGATAGGCGTTAAGTTGATCAATGCGGTATTCGATCCCCCAGGGAGCCGCCCATCCACCGAGTTCGTAGGAAATAACACCGGTGACCAGAACCTCCTGGAGTAGGGCGCAACTCACCAGAAAAGTGCCTGCTGATACTAAAATTGCAAAGATACCCACAAGTCGGGGGATCCTCATGACAAGGCATAGAGGTGCCGCCAACAGGGGAATGATCACCTGAAGTATGGGATAATGTGCTGTCACTCTTCTGTTTCCTGATCTAAAAAGGTGTAATTGCGTCGACTACCGTAGGCTTCAAGCTGGCATTCGAGCTGATCATGGGTGTCCTGTACCTGAATATCGCTTTCCTCGATGGAGCCATAGGCTTCATATATCCTGACAACCAAAGAGAGACCAAGGGAAGTGGTGGCAATACCAACAACGATGGCCGTAAGGATAAGTACATGAGGAAGCGGATTGGAGTAAAGCTGATAGTTTTCGTCTAAAATAGGGGCTGTGGCACCGCTGACTTTGCCCATACTGATATAGAGAAAGAAAACCGAGGTCTGGAAGATGTTCAGTCCCACCAGTTTTTTGATCAGATTTTCATGAGCGATAACGATGTAGAATCCTATAAGCATCAATACTACAACGATCCAATAATTATAAAGTCCTATGATATTCATTGGTTATATTTATGCTTGACGGTACGCCAGGTGAATTTGAAAAAGAGCGTTATCATAACCGACGCTACTGTTATGCCAACACCGAGTTCAACAAGAAGTATTCCAAGGTGTTGTCCGTGGACGGCATCATGACGCAAAACATCGTAATCTAGAAAATTGCCGCCCAGAATCAAACAGGCAACGCCAACACCGCCATAGAGTAAAACTCCCAGTGCGGTAAAGAGTTCCACGATTTTCGAATTAAAAACCTTTTGCGTTAAACTCAAGCCAAAGAGCATAGTGTAAAGGATGATACCAGCTGCAAAGATGACCCCGGCCTGGAAACCGCCACCAGGGCTGTAATCCCCGTGAAATTGAACATACAGGGCAAAAATGAGTATAAGCGGGATCATCATTTTGGCGACAACGCGCAGTATAACCTGTTGCTGCATGTCGGCAGGGACTTTTTTCCTTGCTTGATCCTTGGTTCTCTGTGAAACCAGGAGCAGCGACATGACTCCGATGCCTGCCGTGAATATAACAAGTGTTTCGCCCAGTGTGTCATAGCCTCGATAACTGGCTAAAACGGAAGTTACGACATTGGGAATGCCGATTTCATCCATTGAATCGTTGAGATACCTTGGAGCGACATGCTGGTGCACCGGTGCATTGCCATCTCCAAAATGCGGCATGTCGAGAGTGCCGTAAATCAGCAGGGCCCCGGTGGCAATGGTGACGGCAAGAGCGAGAGTTGGTTTGTATCGTGATTCTTTCTCATGTCGCGGCACCAGTTTGAGCGTGGCGAGAAATAGCAGAGTCGAAATTCCAGCTCCGACAGAGGCCTCGGTAAATGCCACGTCGACGGCGTCAAGATCAAGGAACAGGCTGGCGGAAAGCAGGCTGTAAATACCCGAGAGCATGACTACGGCAAACAGGTCATGCATGCGGGTAATGGCCACGGCCGTGAATGTCAGAAAACTGAGCAAGACTATGTCAATTAAGGTTTCGATGACGAGTCCTCCGCGTTGTGGTCGTGGTCGGTGTGGGGGCGCAAGCCACTTTTAAGAGCTGCTTTGGCCATGGCGTGGCAGGCGGTGGTACTGGCTAAAAAAGAAAAAACAAGAATCATTATAAGTTTGGCCATAACAAGTCCCCATCCTGCCTGTAAAATCAGTCCCAATAGGATCATCCCAGCACCCATGGTATCGGTGACCCCGGCGGCGTGGGTACGGGAAAAAAAGTCGGGGAAACGTAACAGTCCCAATGCACCGGTAAAGCAGAAAAAACTGCCCAATACCAGAAATATCCAACTGAGTATATCGATAATGAGTTCCATTACATGTCCTCGTCAACGGGAAGTTTACTGGAAAACTCAAAAAAACGTAAGATTCCGATAACACTTATAAAGTTTATCAACGCATAGACAATGGCTATATCGAGAAAGGCAGGTCTGCCGGAAAGAAACCCGATGACGGCAATAAACAGCACAGTTTTCGTGCCAAAGGTGTTGACGGCCAGTATGCGGTCATAGAGCGTCGGCCCTTTGAAGGCAAGCACCAGAGCAATAGCCATGACGATCAGCAGGGTGATTGCGGTGACGGCAAACATCAGCGTTCCACCTTGCAGACGCGGCGATCCATCTCTCCGGTCTGCACACCAGCCGCAGACTCGCGGGTGAGAGCATGTACTGTTATCTCATTTCCCTCCAGGTCCATGCTGACCGTGCCTGGAGTGAACGTTATGGAGTTGGCGTATATAACGATACCAAGATCGCTTTTCTGGTGAGCAGTAACCTTAATAACCGAAGGCTGAATGGAGCTTGCACCCTGCCAGACGCAACGGGCCACGGCAATATTGGCAAGAACTACTTCCTTGATCAGCCAGAGCCAATAGGCGGGAATCGTAAAGGTGAGATTAAGGGGCTGGGATTCGCCGTCGACGACGTCCATCTGACGGCAGAGAATGGCAACAAAGAGCACCGACACCACCATGAAAAACAGAATCAACGGTGTATAGTGGCCGGAGTTGACCAGCCAGAACGCGGAGAGCATTGTCGATAATGCGAGAACGTGCTTCATTGATACCTCAAAGAGAAATCTGCCCCTGTTATGGTAATTACTATGATCATTTATGTATAATTATAGTACCACTTCCACCTAGTTAGATGATTAGGGTTGTTTCATATAACACTTCTGGAATACTTGTGTCAAGTATAACTGAAACTTTTGCTGAAGTGCCTGCCCATCCCAGTCCTTCTCCGTCTTTCCTTAAGGATGAGCAAAAATAGGATGAGCAAAAATAGCTTATCATTGGACTTTAGGAGCCGCTCAAAAACAACCTCACATTTTGTTGAGAGAGCGGGAGCACAAATAAACACAAGGCCACCTTGAAAAATGAGATTTTTTCTCCAAGGTCGAGGCGCGTGAAGGAATTTTATCGGAGACATATAGTTGATATCTCGGAGTCTCGTACCTCGCTTACCGGAGGATAAAATTTTCTTGCGCAACGGGGAGATTGGAGAAAAGGGCCATTTTTCAAGGTGGCCACAAGTCAAACACGGTAGTCTATACTCACTGGACAATGATCGGAGCCCTGAATGTCCGGTAATATTTCGGCGGCTACAACCCGATCGCTGTTGTTTTGGTCAACGCAGAAATAATCGATGCGCCAGCCTATGTTTCTGGCTCTGGCATCGGAACGATAGCTCCACCATGTGTAATGGCCGCCTTCCTTGTTAAAAATCCTGAAGGTATCAACAAATCCTGAGTCAAGAAAACGATCCATCCAGGCTCGCTCTTCCGGAGTGAAACCAGCGTTTTTCACGTTTGCTTTGGGGTTTTTGATGTCAATTTCTTTGTGGGCGACATTGTAATCGCCGCATATCACAACCGCTTTTTTTTGCGAAAGATTGATAAGGAAGGTATGGAGCAGGGCGTTGAATTCGAGCTTGAAATCCAGTCTCTTTAATTCAGTTCCGCTGTTGGGAAAGTAGATGTTAATAAAATAAAACGCATCATATTCAAGTGTTATAACACGGCCTTCACTGTCGAAATCCTTATGGCCCAGGCCGTTGATTACTGCTTTGGGTTTCAACTTGCTGTAGACGGCAACTCCGGAGTAGCCTTTCTTTTGAGCACTATGCCAGTACGAATGATATCCGGAAATATCAAGTAATGGTTGGGAGAGCTGGTCCGGATGTGCCTTTGTCTCCTGGATGGCGAGAATGTCCGGGGAGAGCATATGGACTATGCCTGTAAATCCCTTTTTTTCAGCGGCTCGAATGCCGTTAACGTTCCATGATATAAAACGCTTGCTGTCATTTGCTCTGTGGCCTGATTGTGGCTGGGCAGCCTGTTGTTTTGCAGCAGGTGTGCTAAGCGAAATACCATGTGAAATACCACATTTCGGGCATATTTCATCCAGTGGGCAGCTGCTGCATCGTGGTGCAACGGGGCGGCAGATTGACTGGCCGAAGGCGACGAGCAGTGAATTTACCGACATCCAGTGTCGTGCCGGCAGTTTGGAGCGAAGCACCTTCTCCGTTTGTTCAGGAGTGGTGGTCTCAACATATTGCCAGATATTCATGATCCTGTGAACGTGGGTGTCCACACAAATTGCCGGTTTACCGAAGGCGACGCAGACCACAAGGTTGGCTGTTTTTCTGCCGACACCGGGAAGCCTGATAAGTTCTTCAACGGTATCAGGAATGATGTTGTTGAATTGCTCCATCGCCTGGGGTAATGCATTGAGATATTTAGCTTTATTTTTGTAAAAGCCCACGGGGTAAATAAGTTTCTCGAGTTGTGCGGTGGAGAGCTGGGCCAGCTCTTCCAGGGTGGAAGCTTCGCGAAACAGCCTGGCGGCGGATGCCGCGGTGGTTTCGTCCTTAGTGCGGGCGGAGAGGATGGTGGCCGTCAGGACTTTGTAAGGATCTTTGGTCTGCACGGCGATAAGATCTACCACCGGTGCATCCTTGTCTGAAACCGCCGTTGCCACATGGTGTAAAAAAACATCAATATCTATATTCTCTATGTTCATCTGCGCCTCGTATCGGTTTGGGCTGTAGCTTTCAGGGTGCGATCATTCTGGTTAAAAAGATCTAACGACTTTTTCAAAATTGAGGGTGCTGAAATAGTCCTCGATCGTTTCGGCACGACGGATGAGTTCAACTTCGCCCCCTTGGGCGAGCAGCAGCTCCTGTGGCCGAAGTTTGCCGTTGTAGTTGAAACCCATGGCATGGCCATGAGCACCTGTGTCCTGGATAATGAGGAGGTCGCCGTCTTCTATGACCGGCAGCTCACGCTGAACGGCAAATTTGTCATTGTTTTCACAGAGTGAGCCGACAACGTCTACTATCTCTTTAGCAGATGACCCATTCTTGCCGTGAACATCTATGTGATGGTAGGCCTGATACATCCCGGGCCGCATCAGGGCGGACATGGAGGCGTCAACACCTATATAGGTTCTATATATGGATTTTCGATTGATGGCCTTGACGACAAGTACGCCGTGAGGACCGGTCATATACCTGCCGCTTTCCATATAGAGTGCCGGCATGTAGCCGTGTTTTTCCTTGAACCGGCGAAACTGCCCGGTGATCTCCTCGGCCATCCGCTCGAGATTAAACGCAGGTTCGTCAGGCCGGTAAGGGATACCCAGCCCTCCGCCTATGTTTATGAATTCGAAGCGGATATTCAGTTCAATTTCTAATTTTTCAATAAGATCGAGGAGCATTTGTGACGTCTCCACCATGTAGCTGTATTGCAACTCATTGGAGGCGAGCATGGTATGAATGCCAAAACGTTGAACTCCCCGTTCTTTAGCAAGGCGATAGGCGTCGATGATCTGATCGTGACTGACGCCGTATTTTGACTCCAGCGGGGTACCGATGATATCGTTGCCTGCGCGCAACTCGCCGGGGTTATATCGAAAGCTGAGAAGCTCGGGCAGGTGTGGAACCTTGTCGAGCAAAGAAATGTCGTCGAGATTGAGAATGGAACCTCCCTGCTCTTCGGCGATGTGGAATTCTTCAACGCTGGTGTTGTTGGAGGTGAACATAATATTATCACCGGTAGCGCCGATTTGTCTGCTCAGAAGCAGCTCTGTAGTAGAACTGCAGTCAAATCCAAAGCCTTCTTCCTGCATAATCTGGAGGATCCTGGGGTTAGGCAGAGCTTTTACCGCATAATATTCTTTGAAGCATTCTATTTGAGAAAAGGCATTTTTGAGCTGCCGGCAGGTTTGGCGTATTCCGGCTTCATCATAAATGTGAAAAGGAGTTCCAAAATATGATGCGATTTTTGGAAGTTGAGAGAAGAGAGATGTTTTGAAAGATTCTGAAATAGGCATGATGTATCCTGTCTTATAATTAATTATGTATTGGAATGTTGGCAGTTTCTTTATATGTCTGCAGAACCGCTGAGGTAGTGCTTGAAAGGATTCCCGCGATTATTAGAATTTTATCGCGTAAAACGCTATTCAGTTCTTTGGTATCTGCAACACGAACTTTGACGAAGTAGCAATCATTACCGGCTAGGTAGTGAACTTCCTGAACTTCAGCTATACTCGACAGGGATCGGCCGATTGCCCCGCCTTTGTCCAGGCTGCAATCATATTTGATATGGATGAAGGCAACCTGGTTTTTCGAAAATTGTTCAGGATTGAGGCGTACTTCATAGCCGTCGATGATTCCCTGGCTTTCCATTTTGCGGATTCTTTCAAGGACGGCCGATGGTGCAAGCCCAACTTGTCGGGCTACTTCGGTATTGGGAACCCGGGCCTTTTCTTGAAGGATTTTGAGTATTGCAAGGCTTTTTTGATCTAGCATCTGTATTCTCCAGAATGAGTAATTTGTGTTTTTATATTCTGTTATATGTGTTTTGTCCAGATGTAAAATCATAAAAATGTAAAAAAAACAGACAACATGTCGATAAAAGTTCAGATTTGCAGAATTGTATGTGTTTTTTTGCCGATGTTCATCCTGGGGCGATATTTTCCGCGGAGTCTCACTTCGTTTGCTTACCTGTTCTCAATCGAGATGCGGTAATGTTTAAAAGATATATTTTTGCTGATGTCGTTGGAAAGACAGAAAATTAAATAAATCACGCTTGAGTTTTCCTAAACTATTTGTTAAGTCAACAGAAAAGGGAGCTCAGTAGGCGGCTGAAGCACGTCAGGCAGTATTGCTGTGGAGATGACATGCAATGACAAACCTGAGAAAGGCTGGTATACTCGTTGACATTTATTTTGCTCTTCATTATTTTGCTCTTCAATATATCAGTGCTGTTCAGTCTTTCAGGGCCATTTACTGCAAACTGCCGAAGGTGAGCAGCCAGAAGGTATTTATCAAACTAACAGGAGTAGCTGATGGATTTGTCTTCCGGTGGTGTAGCAGGTCTTGTTTTTAAACAAGCTATTCGGGGAGACCTGGGCAAGCTGTCCCTGGATGGACAGATGCTAAGCGTTTTGATGAGTTTTGATGGAACAAAGACCCTTGGCCAGGTAGCGCAAGAGATCGGCATGAGTCTTGGGGCCATTCGGCCAATCGTAACCCAGCTCATCAAGTATAAACTGATAGATCGGGTGGTTGTGGAAGAGGATATTGTTGATCAGGAGTTCATGGCATATCTTGTATCTCAACTTTCCGTTGCCATTGGCCCATTGGGCGGCATTGTGGTGGAGGATGGGTTGGATGATCTGGGGTACACTAAATCCAATTTTCCCAGTCACCGAATAGCGGAGCTTGTCAATATGCTGGCTGAAGAGATTCAAAGAGAAGACAAACGCGTTCAGTTTAAACAGGTAATGCTGAAAAAAATCAAAGAGAAAAAATATTGATTGGAGCATGCGTTTTTGTTTGTGTTGAGTGGTGGTGCAAGACTGAGGTATACTTCCAAACTGTAGATAAGGAGAAGGATGATGGTTGTCATTTGTGAAGAGTGTGGCCTTAAGTATCAAATTGATACGTCTAAGATTGTGGGGGACAAAGCCAGATTCAAATGTAAAGGCTGTTCAACGAGTATTGTTGTTGACAAGAACGACCTTGAGGATGACGACACCAGTTCTCTGGAAGATGCTTTGCTTGCCGCCGAAAAATCCGACGACGGTGAAGAGCCCCAAGATACACTCAGTGAGGCTGATCTGGAAGGTGCTGATTTTGAGAAAAAGCCACAGGCTGAAGAACCGGTAAGCGAAAGTGCAGGTGTTGATTATTCCGGTTCTCAAGAAAAGGAAAGAAAAAAAGGAATGGGACTGACCTCAAAAGTTATTCTTTTAATGCTGCTTGTCGGTCTGCTCCCCGGAATAACCTATTTTGCTTTGTCGTTTAATCAGACAAGTAAGCAGATCGTTTCGGAAACAAATAAAACAGGAAAGACCGTTGCCACATTGCTCACATCTCAAGTCGATGAATGGCTGGATAAGAATTTCCGAGTGTTAAATGCCATAGCAGATACTCCTGTCATGAAGTCGATGAGCCAGTTCGACCAGGAGGTCATGCTCAAGGCAATTCAGCGTGAATATCCATGGATGTACCTGGTTTTTACCACCGATGGGCGTGGTATGAATATAAGCCGAAGCGATGGCAGGGAACTCAAGGATTATACTGACCGGCAATATGTTAAGGATATTGTGAATGGCGCCGATATTTCCTGGCAGAACCTTATTGGAAAGACTTCCAAGGAACCGGCACTTGTTATTGCTGTCCCGATTAAACGTGGTGATATTACCGTCGGTGTATTGGCTTCGGCGATGACCAGAGAGACGCTTTCCGAACTTGTCACCACCTATGGTGAGGGACGGACAGGCAGTAGCTTTCTGGTTGATGAAAATGGTAAGGTCGTCGCCCATAGGAAAAATACTTTTGTTCTTCAGGAGCGTGATATGAGTTCACATCCACTGGTCAAAGCAGCAGGACCAGGCGAGCCGCAAAGGGTTGAGTTCGTCGATGCCAACGGCAAGGAAACCATAGGGTTTGCAACGCAGACAGAGCTGGGGTGGACGCTCGCAATCCAGCAGGAAAAGAGTGAGGCCTTTGCACCGCTGTTACAGGCCCAGCGTTTCGCCTATTACATGCTTGGCGGTACAATATTACTCATTGTGCTGATAGCCTATTTTGCCGCGAAGGCAGTCGTTACACCTATTACGAGATTGACGGACGCCGCCAACAAAATCAGTATCGGCGATCTTGATGTTGAGATATCGGCAACATCGAAAGATGAAATCGGCGAACTTGCGGCAGCTATTATGCGGATGCAGGACAGTATTCGTTTGTCGATTGCCAGGCTGGCAAGGAGAAGACGCTAGCTTGAAATGACCATAGCCAACGTCCCCCGTGATCGAGTATGCAGTACGAAGTTGCAATAACGTGAAGCTCAAGGCCACCTTGAAAAATGGCCCTCTCGGAGTCTTCGCTTACCGGGAGTCTTCGCTTACCTTTCCAATCTCTTCGTTGCGCGAGAAAATTTTATCCATGAAATATAAACTATCTGAAGTTTCCTATAAAAATTTCATGCCGCCATCCGCATTAACGCGGCCACGAGAGAATTAACCACCGATTTGCGTGAAGTTTGGCAAAGTATCGGAAA
>Ga0136557_1000573_pt1 | contig 27263 bp, 24 predicted proteins | sample AntRauTorckE6832_FD_104796 | JGI IMG/M metagenome (GOLD analysis project Ga0136557, IMG submission 104796) | Saline lake microbial communities from Rauer Islands, Antarctica - Metagenome Torckler E6 #832 | ecosystem: Environmental > Aquatic > Non-marine Saline and Alkaline > Saline | place...
AATGCATAAATAGCCTGTTTCGGATCACCAATCATCATCAGGCAGGAATCACCGGTGTTGGCTTGAGGATAAACCGCATCAAATATAGAGTATTGAACCGGATCTGTATCCTGGAATTCATCAATAAGTGCTGCTTTGTATCTTTTCTTCAATATATTAACCAAAAGACCTGATTTATCTTTATCAAGACCTTGCTTTACTTTAGTAAGAAAATCATTAAATCCTAAAAGCCGGTATTGTTCTTTTATCTGCTTTAGATTTTCCCCGGTTTCATGTATTGCTTTTTTCTTAAAAAAGGAGATAAATTTATCTGTTTCTTCTTCAAGATTTAATGCATAAAAGTAAAACGATTCACATTTTTCAAAAAAAATGTGCTCTGGAGCGGTTTTTCCCGATTTAACGCCTTTTTCTACTTCAGAGCGCATAAAGTAAAAAAAAGGGTTTTTAGCTTTATTTATTTTTTCATCAGTATAAACTGCAGGCAGACTGAATCTGTTTGAGAAAAGCTCGTCAAGATAATCAGACCTTTTTTCCATCTGCTCAAATTTATACTTTTTCTGATTCATTACATCTTTATCTTTAAAAAGAGCAATTATATCATTTTTATTTTCAGTCCATATTTTACCAAGCTTTGTTTTAAACTCAAAAAACCGGTTTATAAGTTCTGAAATATCTGTATCAGGTTCATAAGCTACTATTTCAGGATTTTCATATTTCAGGTATTGTTTTGCAAGACCTGCTATGTATTCAGGATAGAGCTTATTGGAGTGTATGATCAAAGCTTCTTGTTTTGAAGCTTTGCTTATATATTTTCTGTAAAAATCGTCTGCACTTTGCTGTATAAGAATATTTTCATCTGTAATAATTTCTGAATCAAAAAAATTTTTTGTTTCAAAAGCGTTTTCAGAAAGTATTCTGTAGCAAAAACCATGAATTGTATAAACCGGGGCAAGATCAAAAGACCTTAAAGCCTTTGTAATTAGATCCTTTCCTTTTTTTTCATCGTAATCTTTTACAACCTGTCTTATAAAAGGATCTTCAATTTCATCTTCTTTTGAAATTATTTTTTTCTGAAAACCTTTTAATGCATCTTTTAATCTTTTTAGAATTCTGTCTTTTAATTCTGAAGCTGCAGCTTCAGTAAAAGTAACAACAAGAATCTGATCAATGCTTATCTCTTTTTTAAGTAAAAGTCTTAAAACAAGGGAAGTAATTGTATATGTTTTTCCTGTGCCCGCACTTGCTTCGATCAGGGTTGTTTTATTTTTAAATTCTGTTTTGAAAATATCAAAGACTTCCATTAAACACGTCTTTCAAAGTTTATATATAAAATGTTAAGATTCAGACTTTTCAAGATTTAAAAAAACAGGTGTAAATATTTTTTCTGAAAAATATATGAAATCTTCATTAAGAAAATCTCTGCCCCTGAATATTTTATTTACTGCGCTGAAATCAGTAAATGAATACCTGTTTTGCATTTCATTTTCTGACTTTTTTAATGCCTGTTTTCTTAAATCGTCATTAATTCTGGTGATATCTTTTTTACAATTTTTATAAAGATATGAAAAATAATTATATGAAACTTCGGGATGAAAATTTAAAGGTCTTATAATTCCGTCTTTATATATTTGTATAAGTTCTGAAAGGTATTTTGCAGGATCTTCAATTTCAGAAAACATATGCTGTTCAGTATTTGATTTATTTTTTCCGGCAAATACAGATCTTCCTTTAAAAGAGAAATCACCACTTACTGATGCTGAAATATGTTTTATCCACAATTCTAAAATATTTTGAGGTTTTATGCTTCCGTATCTGTAAAGAAAAATAATTTTATCATAAAGATCAATATTGCCTGTTAAAACTGTATTATTAAGGTTTATATCCAGTGAGAGTTTTGCTTTGTCAGTAAGATAATTTACAATTTTTTCTCTGAATTTAAATACTTCCGTTTTTATTTCATCAAGAAAAAGTTCTCCTGTTTTACCAAAAGGAATACGGTTTTTACTTTTAAGAACCTTATCAATTTTTTCTTCAGAACATGAATTTATGCTAAGACTTAGAATTTCATCAGTTGTAAAAAATTTTTTTAATGGATCAGGGTAAAACACTTCCCTGTCTGAAAACAGGCTGTAATCTATACCTGTTTTAATATTATTATATCTTAAAAAAAAATTCTGGGGATTTTTAAAAAATGAAACAAGGGAATTAATATCTATATCGTTATCATCTATGTCATCAATTTCTATTGGCTCGTCAAAAAAGCAGATATTTTCTGATTTATCGTTTTCAAGACTCATAGACAAATCCATAAGTCTTTTGGAAAAAGAAAAATAATCATTATTTAAATCTGCAGATTCACTATCTTCATATAAAAAATAATCAGAGGAAAACGACGGGGCTTTATGCTCCCTTGTTATTTTTTGTTTTATACTTTCTTCGTTTGTATTCTCGATATAAAAATTGTCAGCTATATAATCAGCAAATTCTGAAACAACAACTGATGGCGGTATAACTGAATCTGTTTTATAATCTTTTCCTGTATAGGTTATATAAAAATATTTTCTTGCAGAGATAAGGGTTTCAAGAAAAAGGTACCTGTCATCATCACGTATGTTTCTGTCTCCTTTGCGCCTGTGTTTTACTATCAGATCAAAATCAGGTGAAACATACTCCCTTGGAAAATCACTTTCATTCATTCCGCAAAGAGCTATCATTTTAAAAGGAATGCTCCGCATTGGAATCATTGCGCAAAAAGTTATTCTTCCGTCCAGAAATCCCGATTTTTGAGAAGAAGATGAAATAGTTTTATCAATTCTTTCAAGCATAACTGAAAAAGGAACTTTGGTTTCAAAACAAGTCTCTTCTGCTTCAGATTTTATACCTCTTAAAAGTTCCTTTAAATTTATTATCTCAAGTTCATAATCAGGTTCATAACTTAAAAATGAATCTGCAATTTCATAAAAAATATCTATCCATTCTAAAACAGAATAATTTTTATTAGATATTTTATTTTTAAAAAATTTTATTGTTTCAAAAAAAGCTATAAAATTAGAAAGAATTTCTGTTTTATCACCGTCTATTTCAGTGTGCGGAAGCAGTTCATTAAAAAAAATCAGATTATCAGGATTTAATGCGTGCCCAAGAGCAAGACGGTCAATTCCTTTTTTCCATGTCCCTGTATCATCTGCAGGAAGTCCAAGATCTTTTTTAAATTCCTGATCAAGACCCCAGGATATATCAAGACCGTAAATCCAGTCTCTGATCATTAATAAATCCTTTTCATCAAGTCTGAATTTTTTATATATTATTCTTTCTTCAAGCAGATCTGAAACAGCAGATGCCTCAAACCTTGTTTTAAAAAGATTTAAAATATTAATAAATGCTGTTGCTGCATGGTTTTCACTTTTTAATGATCTGTCGGCTATTGAAAAAGAGAGTTTTTTTCCGTCTGTGTTTCCTGAAAATACTGAATTTATATAAGGTGAATATTTTTCAATATCAGGTATCATAACAAGGATATCACCCAGATTAAGATCCCGGTCAGATTCAAGCAGCATAAGAATATTGTCTTTTAAAACTTCCATTTCTCTTACAGGACTGTGGCAGGAATGTATTCTAACAGACTTATCTTTTGAACTGACTTGTTCAGATTTTGTGTCGGCAAAATTTTCAAGGTTTAAAACCGATGACTGAATACCTTTTAAAATATCTGAGTCTCCGGGCTGATAAAAATCTTCTTCGTAAATATTGTGATTATACTCATTTATCTGATCAAAAAAGTTTTTTCCTGACTCGCCTAAAGAGGCAAGAAGCTGATTTCCTGTTGTAAAATAGAGATTTTGATCTTTTTTTTGTTTTGCTTCAATTTTATCTTTTCGCTTTTCAGAAATAATATCTCCCCAGTATTCTCTGCAGGGATTAAGAAGATAAAAATTAACTTCTGTGCCAAGTGAGAAAAAATGGAGGCTTTCAAGATAAATACCGGGAAGAGCAAAAATTCCAAATACTGAAATTCTGCGGGGTAGATTATAAAGAACAGACTGATCTTCTTTATAGTGTTTTAATGTTTTTTCAATAAGACCTGTGCTGTGCTCAAGAGCTGTTTTTTCTTTAAATCTTTTCCATAAAATTGCCTGCCAGTTATCCTCAGTATCTCCTTTTTCCCACTTAAGAATCCAGTCAGGACGGAAAATCTGATATTGCTGAAAAAGCTCTGAGATTTTCAGTGAAAACTGATAAAGCTTTTCCATACTGAAGATGCCGTTTTCATTTACATAAGAAAAAACCTGGTCAAACAAAGTATTATCTTCAAACTCAAGAATTATATCAATAATTGTCCATGCATATTTATCTACGTTATATTTTAATATATCTGAATCATCTGATTTAATTTTTTCCAGACAGTATTCAAGCATTGAATTGGGGTATAAAAATTCAATATTTGCTGATATTCCGATTTTTTCAGCAAGTTCCAGGCTTAAAAACTTTTCCATTCCCCGGCTTTGAACAACTATTATCTCTTTTTCAAACGGATCATTAACAGGAGTCTCAAGTGATGAAGAAAGTCTGTTAACAAGAATTTCAAGTCTGTTTGAAGTAAAGATATTAAAATCATAAATATTACTCATTCAGATATCCACCGGCCTGATGGGCATTTACCTTTTTTGCTATCATTGATCTTACATATTCGGCTGCCTGTTCTGTTTCCATATCTTTTATTGTTTCATATTCAACAGGTTCCATTATTTTCATTTCCATGTGGTGGACACCGTGATAATTGATGCTGTATTTTGGAAGAGCATGAATAGTTCCGTTTATTGCTATTGGAAGTATCGGCAGCTTCAAGTCTTGTGCAAGTTTAAAAGCACCCGGTTTAAATGGTCTTAAAACTCCGGTTTCCGACCTTGTTCCTTCCGGAAAAATAAATACTGAGCTGCCCTTTTTTAAAGTTTCTTCAGCATCATCCATCATTTGAGCAATACTTTTTTTATCTCCCCTTACAAGCTGGATATATTTGTTAAGTCTCATGTTCCATCCAATAAGCGGAACATTAAATATTTCAATTTTAGAAACCCATTTAAAATGAAAAAAGCAGGTAAAAGCAACAAGTATGTCAAGCTGAGACTGATGGTTGGAAACTACAACATATGTTTTATTTTTGTCTACGTTTTCCTTGCCTTTAACTTTATATTTCCAGCATTTCATAAGCCATATATATGATGATGCCCAAAAGCATGTGTATAAATGAAGAATTCTAAGCTTTGGATCAAAAATCTGTGTTGTTATTCTGAGAATCAAAGCTCCTGTAAAAAAAAATATTGAACTGTATGCTACAACCAGAAAAAATAAAACCGCTACAATTTTTCTTCCCATTTACAAAAACTCCTTTGATATTTAATTCTCATAAAAAAATCTGTTAATTATATTTTTAGATATAAATTAACAGATTTTTTTTCAATACAAATTTTACTTAAACCCTTTAGATATCTATTCAAAAAGGAAATCAGGGCTTAATGATTTTAAGTTAAAACATTATGTAACTATCTGCAAGTGCAGCAAATAGTTTAAAATTGATGATTTTATAGAATTAATTTAAACAAAAATTAAGAACTGATATTTTAAGTGAAATTTTAAGACAAAAAAAACAGTTTGCAAAAATAAAACTGATTTAAAAAAGCGGCTCATTGTACATTTTTTTCAATTCAGTTGTTATATCATCATCTGTATACAAAAACTGAACACCGCATCTTCTTGATTCAAATTTTTGCTTTAAATCGATTTCTCTTGTTTTATAATCATAAATAATTTTGCACGGTATGTTGCCAAGAGAGATATTATTGCCGGTAGTCCATATACTCATTGAAGAGTTTTTATACAGATCAGCTCTGTCAAACTCATCTGTACTGATGTATTCGAAGGAAAAACCTCCTTCACTTACATCTCTGACCTTGCCTAAGGAGTAATTTTCATTAAAAGTTACAAATGCATTCTCCTTAACGCTGAACCTTTTGTGAACTCTTTGTTCCTGCAGCATAATACACCAGTTTTTTTAGATTATTGAATTTTTATCATTATACAAAAAAATTAATTTTTTATAAATATTTAATTAATATTTAATAAATTAATTTTACTTTTTATGTATCAATACTCTGTAATTACATTAAAATCAGATATAAATCATTTTTCGTTAATTGATTATTTTATGATAAAAATTTAAAATGAATTTTATTATCAAACCTGGGTGTTAAAAATCCGGTTTGCATTAAATATCTAAAATCGGTTATTCAGTTATTATGAAAAATGATAAATTTAAAAATACTCAACTTATTCTTTTGTCAGGGCTTATCATTAATCTGATTCTTACCGCAGTTAAATTTGCGGCAGGATATTTTGCCGGAAGCAGAGCATTGGTTGCTGATTCTGTCCACAGCTTAAGTGATTCTTTAACTGATGTTATAATAATGGCAGGTGCATGCTTCTGGTCAAAGCCGCCTGACAATAATCATCCCTACGGACATCGCAGAGTAGAAACAATATCGACTCTTTTTCTTGGATTCATACTTATGGGTGCTTCTATTTATATTGGTTACGAAGCTTTGACAAACTTCGATAATAAAAAATTGCCCATACCCGGATCAGCAGCCCTTTACACTGTAATATTGTCCATAATAGTTAAAGAAGTTTTATACCATATAACAAAAAAAACAGGCGAAAAATTAAACAGCCCTGCTATTATTGCTAATGCTTGGCATCACAGGCTTGATGCACTGAGTTCTGTTCCTGTTCTTGTCGCAGTAGGAGGTGCTGTATTATACCCTGATCTTTATTTTTTGGATCTTGCAGGAGCTTTAGTTGTGTCTGTATTTATTTTTCAGGCCTCAGTAAGAATATTATGGCCCGGGTTTGAAGAAATACTTGAAAAAGGAGCTTCAAATGAAATATGCGCACAAATAATTCGTTCTGCGGAAAAACACTCCAGGGTATTAAGGGCTGAGAACTTAAGAACAAGATATAATGGAACAAAAATATTTGCTGATTTAAACATTATTGTTGATAAAGAGTTAAGTGTTAAAAAAGGACATGATATTGCAGAAGAGGTTAAATATATAGTTGTTAAAAAAATTCCCGAAATTGAGGATATAATCATCCATGTTGAGCCAGATGAATAATGAAAATACAAAACAATTAAATATAGAAAATCAGGAAATTAAAAAGATTATCCGATTCAAAAATAATCCTCCTCAGGCCAAAATAAAAGAACTGAAAAAAGATCCTGTTAAAATTTATTATTATTTTTATAACTCTCCTATAGGAGAAATATTACTTGGATCAACTGATAATTATCTGGTTTATTACGGTTTTATCGATGATTTAAGTTTGGAGGAAAACTATATTAATGACATAAAAACAATATTTCCAAAATCTCAGCTGGAAAAATCTGAAAATAAAACTTTGTTTTATTATAAAAAAATTTTTAATCCTGAAGATAATGAAAAAATCCCAACGGGTATTAAAGGAACCAATTTTTTTATAAAGGTATTAAAAGTACTTTGTAAAACAAAAAACTTTGAGCTTTTATCCTACAAAGAACTTGCTGAAAAAGCAGGCTTTAAAAACGCTTCAAGGGCAGCTGGAACTGCCATGAAAAACAACCCGGTCGCATATGTGATACCCTGTCACAGAGTAATAAAATCTTCAGGCAAACCAGGGTTTTATTCTTCAGGACCGGAAAGAAAAAAAGCGTTAATTCTAAGAGAAAAAAATATCAGCCTTTTCAAAAAAAATGCTTAAAATTTCAGGATTTTCCATCATTATTTCATGTCTTGCATTTTGTATTTTTGCAATACCGTGTGTCGTATAATTTCCCATAATATATGCAGGTTTTTCTGTAACAACACCATCATCAGTTCCAAATATAATTTTGGTATCTGTATTTATATTTAATTTATCTTTATTTTTTAAAATAAAATTCATTGATAAAAATGCATTGTAAAGCCATGAATATGTAGGACCGCCAACTGCCAGTTCTCTGTGTTTTTTTAAATACAAATTATTATCCTGAAATTTTTCATAATCAGAAGTAAGCGGATTGTTTTTAAATTCTGTTTCTTTATAATTTCCTGTGCCAGGCACATAACAATTTTTAAATCCTGACTTGCATGCAATTTTAGATATTATTTCTGCTGATTTCTGAGGCAGAGGATATGTTTTAATACCAAACATTGGAGATACAAGAAAAACTTTGGAAAAAAAAGACTCTTTGTTTTCAATAATATACCTTGCCGCATTATGCGCTCCCATTGAGTGTGCAAGGCAATAAACTTTTTTATGACCTAAATATTTTGAAACAATTTTATTTAAAAAAATATGGAGATCTTTTTGATAATCTATAAAATCATTAACATAACCTTTATCTTTATTTGGAAGTTCTCTTACTGAACCGCCCTGTCCTCTCCAGTCAAGCATAAACACAATAAAACCGCGGTTAATAAAATGCTTTACAATATGATGATATTTTTCCATATATTCTGCCCTGCCCTGAAGCAGAACAAGGATTTTTGAGTAATCTTTATTTCCAAAACAACCGTATCTTATGCTTTTAGAATCAAACCCGGGGAAATAGTCTTTAATGAATATTTCAAAATTTTCCATTATAATTCCTGATAAAAATTTTTATTGCCTTAAAATATTATTTTGATAATTTGTTTTTTTTAATACACAAAAATTAAGGAAAATACAATTGGCAGAAAAACATTCACACGAATTTGTTAAAAATTACGGGGAACCTGCTTTCGGCTTAAGCAGAAAGAATAATGAAGAAGCTGTTCAGTTTTATCTGCAAAAACTCTCAGAAGACAGTTTTATGGAAATTATCCTTCCAAGACTTAAAGATGATGATCTTGAATACCTCCATAATATAATTTTTACACTTTTAAAAAATTATATTTCAGAAGATGAATACCATAAACACTTTTTAAAAGACGGTACACATGGATAAATCTCTTTTCACAGACTCCGAGCTTGAAAAATATGCGGATGTAATGATCTGGGGAATTAAAAAAGCAAGAAAAAATGAGCTTTTAAAAAATTCATTCATAGAGATTAAATATGATTATGAGGCTGTTTTTCTAGCTGAAAAATTATATGAAAAACTGATTTTAGAAGGGTATAATCCTTTACTTAAAAGCCTTAAAACTCCTTTTACTGAAAAAATATTTTTTGAAAAAGGAGACACTGCTCAAATCGAAGCTGTTGAACCGGGATATGAAAAATATTTATCTGAAATCAGTGCATCAATAACTCTTTTAGCTCCTTCATCACTTGAACATTTAAAATCTGTTGATTCTTCTAAAATTTCTCATTTTTCAAAATCGAGAAAAGATTTAAGAGAAATTCTTACAAATCGTGAACAATCAGGAGATTATTCCTGGTCGCTTTGCATTTATCCTACTTCTGCACTAGCTCAGGCTGCTGGTATGAGTACTGAAAGCTATACAGATAAAATTTCAAAAGCATGTTTTTTAAACGAAGAAAATCCTGTTGAAAAATGGAAACAACTTTCGGATAAAATTGAAATTTTAAAAAAGAAACTTTTAAACCTTGATATAGATTTTTTTCATATTGAATCCAAAAATACTGATCTCATAATAAAAAATGGTGAGAACAGAAAATGGCTTGGTATTTCAGGAAGGAATATTCCAAGTTATGAGCTTTTTATTTCTCCTGACTGGAGATTTACCACAGGTAAATATTTTGCAGATCAGCCTTCATACAGAAGCGGAAATATAATCAAAAATATTAACCTTGAATTTAAAAATGGTGAAGTTGTTTACGCAGATGCAGAACAGGGTAAAGACTATTTACTTAAAACACTTGAGACTGACCCCGGTGCTAAAAGACTTGGTGAATTTTCCATGACTGACAAAAATTTTTCACCAATCGATTCTTTTATGGCTAATACTCTTTACGATGAAAATTTCGGGGGAGATAAAGGCAATGTCCATATTGCACTGGGAAATTCATATTCAACCAGCTACAGTGGAAATATGAACCATTTTAATACAGATCTGAAACAAACCTTGGGTTTTAATGATTCTGCTATTCACTGGGATATTGTAAATACAGAAGAAAAAACTGTTACAGCAATTCTTAAATCAGGGGAAGAAAAAATAATATATTCAAAAGGAAGTTTTCAGCTTTAAATAACAGAAAGTAAAATTCTGGTTTAAATATTATTTGTTAAGCTCTTTTTTACGCTGCTGATAAAGCCTGTGAATAGTCTGGGCATGCCAGTTACCTTTATTTGAAAAAGTCGGTATCTTTTCTTCTTCCAAACGATCTGCAATCTGATCATAGGTAGAACCTTTATCCCTCATTGAGATTATTAGATCCATTATACGATTCTTTTCTTCTTTTGGAATTTTTTTAGTCTTTTGTTCTCTGACAACATTTTCATTATTATTTTCTGCAGCTGTGGTTTGAACGCCCATATTTTGAATAGATTTTTCTATAGACTCAAAAATATCATTTCGCTTTTCCTCAACCGAGACATAATGCTCCATAATGTCAGCCATTCGGTCTGCTGTATCAGTAATTCCCTGCATAAGATTTTTTAATTCAGGCACAAGTTCTGTTATTTTTTTTGTGAGCTGATCAAGGTTCCCGCGTGAAGAAGACTGCCCCCTTCTGTCAACGCCTGCTCTTCTTTCAGGATGGGGATAATTCGATTTGTCAGTATGCGACCGGTATGAACCTGCAAATTTATCCTGTTGCTGACTTCTCAGATTTTTTAAAAACTCGTTCATTGCTACCTCTTTGAATTAAAATAAATCAAAACATACCTTAAGTTCAGGCTTGTACAGAGTTTAACGGATTAAAAAATTAATAATTGAATCTATTCCAGTTGCTGAACGAAAACTGCCTTTTTGCCCAGTTCCGTCTTGTAATCTAAATTTAATCCTCAAGAGACCTCGGTATTCCTAAGGACAGATACAATGGCTTGAAGCATAAAGATTGTATAATATTTTATGTATTTAAATTTATTTCGATTAAAACTTATATTTTAAATAAATAAGAAAAATTTTTTATGGATTCTAAAACTTAATTAAATTATTATATCACTGCAGTATTAAGTGTCAAATAAATTTATTTTCTTTATTTTCTGTTACTTATTCTTGAATTTAATGTTTCATTCATTGAAACAAAAAACCAAACACTTAATTAATAATTGTACTAACACTAGTCTTTTTCTGTCCAAAGAAGATGAAAAGTTTAACTGCAGTAAAAATTGAGCATTTTGAGTTTATATTTTAATTCTATCGCAAAATTGAGCAAAAAGGCTTTTTAGTTCAGCAACTATTTAAAATTAATTAATTATCTAGTATTTTAAAATTATAATGCTTGATAACAAAGTCATAATTGAATACAGACTGAAACAACATAGACTGAAAATAAAGCTTAAACCGATAATTCGATTAAATCCAATATTATTTACACTTGCATTTTTAATCTATTTATTAGAAAAGATCTTTTGCAAGCAATAATAATGAAAGGTAAAAATATGATTTTAATAATAGATTTCGGCTCACAGTTTAATCAGCTTATAGCAAGAAGAGTTAGAGAGCATAATGTTTACTGTATAATAGAACCCCCTGATTTTAATATAGAAGATATAAAAAAAGCTGCTCCTGAAGGAATTATACTTTCGGGAAGTCCTGCAAGTATTTATGATGAAAATGCTCCAAAAGCAGATCCTGAAATATTTAATCTCGGAATTCCGATACTTGGAATATGTTATGGAATGCATTTCATGACTGAACATCTCGGAGGAAGGGTTGAGTGCACAGAAAAAAGGGAATACGGTTTTGCAGAACTTCAGATAAAAAACAGCAGCGGTATTTTTAAAAATATTACAGATAAGACTGTGTGGATGAGTCATGGAGATTCTGTTGTAAAAATGCCTGAAGGCTTTGAAGTAACAGCTTCAACTAATAATACTGAAATTGCTGCAATTGCAGATTTAAAAAGAAAATTTCATGCAGTACAGTTCCATCCTGAAGTTGTTCATTCAGTTGACGGAACAAAAATGATAGATAATTTTATATCTCAGTGCGGATGCTCCAGAGACTGGACAATGGAATCTTTTGCTGAAACATCAATAAAAGAAATTACAGATGCTGTGGGAGATAAAAAAGTCATACTTGGCCTAAGCGGTGGAGTAGATTCTTCTGTTGCTGCTGTATTAATTCATAAAGCAATAGGCAGCAGTCTTCAGTGTATTTTTGTTGACAACGGCCTTCTTCGTAAAGATGAAAGATATCTTCTTGAAAAGATTCTTTACAAGCATTTACAGGTAAACATTAAATTTATCGATTCATCTCAAAGATTTTTATCGGCACTTGACGGAGTAACTGACCCGGAATTAAAAAGAAAAATAATCGGAAATCTGTTTATAGATGTATTTGAAGAGAGTGCAAACGAAATTGAAGGCGCATCATTTCTTGCCCAGGGTACTTTGTATCCTGATGTTATTGAATCAAAATCTGCCTTTGGAGGACCTTCGGCTGTAATTAAGTCACACCATAATGTAGGTGGTCTTCCTGAAAAAATGAAACTGGATCTGCTTGAACCTCTTCAGTACCTGTTTAAGGATGAAGTAAGAGAGCTTGGATCTGCACTTGGACTTCCGGATGATATTGTGTGGAGACAGCCATTTCCAGGTCCGGGACTTTCGATCAGAATACTTGGAGAAATAACAAAAAAACGTCTTGATATTCTTCGCGAAGCAGACTTTATTTTAAGAGAAGAAATAAGAAATGCAGGATTTTATAAATCTTTATGGCAGGCTTTTGTAGTTCTTCTTCCCATAAAAACAGTAGGTGTTATGGGTGATAAAAGAACATATGAAAATACAGCTGTTATAAGAGCTGTAGAAAGCAAGGATGCAATGACTGCTGACTGGGCAAAACTTCCTTATGAACTTCTTGGCAAAATATCAAACAGAATAATAAATGAAGTCCAGGGGATAAACAGGGTTGCCTATGATATAAGTTCAAAACCGCCTGCAACTATTGAATGGGAGTAATTGATACGATATGACTATGGACAGTTCTTTTGAAACAAAGGTCCTTAAAGAAAAAACAGAAAAACTCGGTTTTGTACTTGTTATTGTATCTGTTCTTATACCAGTTGTTCTTATTGCAATAGGTTTTTACGGTTATGCAGAATTGAAAAATTCTATAACCACATTGGAACAGGCCAGAGAATCGAATATAAAAAAAGCTGCATCAGAACTTGAAAATAAAATTTTTAAGACTTCTGCTAAAACAGAAGAACTTGAAAGCAGATTAACTGACTTTAAAACCACAATTGATTCAAATACTTCACGTATAAAAGAAGTAAGCACAAACATTAATAATGACAGACAAAAATTATTTTCTGATTTGAAAAAAAACATAAAAGATAATTCTGTTAAAACTGAAAAAAATTCAGGTCAGATTCAGTCCTTGATTGATGAAAGCAATAAACTTCAAAAACAGATTAAAGAATCATTAAGCAGCTTTGCAAAACTTGAAAAAAATTATACAGAAATTAAAAACCGTCAAAACGAAATCTTAAAACGTATTGATGAAAATAAGTCTGTAATACCCGGGCTTAAAAGCACAATTTCTGATATTGAACAAAAAATGGAAACTTTCACCGATCAAGAAACTACTTTTGAAGATCTAAAAAAATCACTGGGAAATTTAAATAAAACAATTGAAACAAACAAAAAAAGAACAGATAATCTGGAAGATAAGATAATTTTTCTTGAAAATGAAATGAATAAAAATTCAGACCTTACTCCCGGAAATAACAGTGCAATTATTGAACAGGATATAACAGATTAAAATGTCAAATTTATCAAAATTCAATACCCCTGAAATAAATTCATATGTTTTTCATCCCAGACAAGCTTTTTCTGCTGATTCAGGCAATCAAAACTTTTTTATTGAAACAGAAAAAGATATAAAGATCGGTGCATCATTTTTTGAAGCCGGTAAAGACGACCCTTTTATTCTTTATTTCCATGGAAACGGAGAAATAGTATCTGAATACAGTGAGCTGGGTACAGCTTTTGCAAAAAAACATATAAATTTTATGCCTGTTGATTACAGAGGATACGGATTTTCAAACGGTAAACCTGATCTTGTAAATATGCTTGAAGATGCTGAAAAAATAGCTGAATACTGTTTTAATTTCAGATCAGAAAAGAATTTTACTGGAAAATTTGCAGTGATGGGCAGATCTCTGGGCTCTGCATCAGCCTGTCATATCTGCAGTAAATATAAAAATTTTGACTGTTTAATTATTGAATCAGGCTTTTCAGATTTTAAAGATCTCCTCGTGAGATTAGGATACAGGAAAAATGATATTTTTAAATATGAAGATCCTTTTTCAAACCCGGAAAAATTAAAACAATTTTCCGGACCTGGCCTGGTTATCCATGGCGAGTATGATGAAATAATACCTTTTAATCAGGGAAAAACTTTATATAATTCTCTGAACCCTGAATTAAGAAATTTTTTAGAAATTAAAAAAGCTGGTCATAATACTATTTTTATGTACGGACTTGAAGAATATTTTAATGCAATAAAAGATATTTTAACATTATAAATTATCTGGCTTTTCAACAGTATTTTAAAATAAAGTATAAATAGTTGCTGAACGAAAACTGCCTTTTTGGCCCAGTTCTTAAGTTAAAACAAAAATTAATCTTCAAAATACTTAAGTGTTCCTGCGGTTATTAAATGTTTAACCTAGCGTAACTGAACAAAAAATTATAGCTTTCGGGCAAATACTAAATAAAAAATTAAATTTCGCCATTTTCTTTTAATTCTTCTACACTTTTGCTGATATTTCTATAAATTTCTTCAGCATTTTCAGCTTTTTTTGAAACAAATATATATATTCCCACAGTTTTTATATCATTCCATTTAAGATCAGGAATATCCAATTTTTTTAAAACGGTTTCTGAGGGGACCTTATAATCAAGCAGATAATCTGCTCTTCCTGTTCTTAATTTCTTAAAAGCTAGTTCATGAGTTGAACTCTGGTCTGTTCTGATATTATTTTTTGGATTATTAAGGTATTTTACAAATCCACCGTAATTATAACCGAGTATAGTTATAATTCTTTTGTTGTTAAGATCCTGAACTGTTTTTATTCCTGGGGTATTTCCTGTTGTATAAACTCGTAAATATATATCAGTAATTTTTTTTTCAACAACAAAGGTTTTGTTTTTATAAATATCAACACCTTTTGTACCCATCCATACATCAACTTTTCCTTTTGCAAGATTTAGATAAAGTCTTTTTGAGGGATATAAGCTGATATTGTAATCCATACCTGCATTTTCAAAAACTTTTTTTAAAATATCTATATAATAACCTTTAAATTCAGAATCTGAATCAACCTGATAAAAAGGGGGAAAATGCAAGACTCCTACTTTTATTTTTTCCGCAAAAGTACTTGTTTTAAAAAAAATTAATACAAGTAAAGTAGTAAAAAATATTTTTTTAAGCATAATTAACGCCTTTTTATCATTCTAATTAAAGTTCTGAACCTATCTTTATATGTTACATATAAAAAAATCAAAATTCAATTGATTTATCCTGAAAAAACTTATATTGAATTTTCGGTGATTTATTATGAAAGCAAACAGATTTAAAAAAATAAAACATATTCTTTCCCAGAGACAGCCTGATCTTACAGTTCTTATGGACAATGTAAACAAGGCTCACAATGCCGCTGCAATTGCAAGAACCTGCGATGCTACAGGTATTCTTGATATTCATGCATTTGCTGCTTCTGAAACAATTAAAATTACCCAGAAAACATCAGGCGGAGTTAAAAAATGGACAAGAATTCATCATCATGAGTCTGCCGGAGCTGCAATAAAGAATTTAAAACAGAAAAATTTCCAGATTATAACTGCCCATCTTACTGAAAATTCAGTTGATTACAGAGAAATTGACTTTACACAGAAAACAGCTCTCGTAGTTGGGGCAGAGCTCTTTGGAATAAGCTGTGATGCTGTACAATTAAGTGACCAATGCGTGCATATCCCCATGCATGGTATGACACAATCTCTCAATGTTTCTGTTGCCTGTGCATTAATCCTATTTGAAGCTGAACGCCAGAGAAAAGAAAAAGGAATGTATGGTAAATCAAGAATTGAATATGAAATGTATAAAAAAATACTTTTTGAATGGGCTTATCCTGATATTGCAGACTTCTGTATAAAAAAGAATGTAGAATATCCTGATTTTGATACAGAATCGGGCAGTCTTTTGAAGCCTTTCAAAACTTCTGAATTTTTATAAATTTTTAATACTACTCTACTTTTTCACTCATTAATTAAAGATATTCTACAACAAATTACTCTGAAAAAATCGAAATCATGTCTTTTTTTTGCATTACTGATATGTTAAGTTTTTAAAATTGAAATTATAATCATTTATTCAAAAACGGATTAAATTATTAAATAATAATCCGTTTTCAAAGTCAATTTTAACTCAAAATCAATTACAATGAGGATTTATGTTTACTAAGTCTATTAAAACTAAAACAATAATTATACTACTAATTACAGTCTTTTGCTTTTCTTTTACAGGATTTGCTCAGGATAACAAAACAATGCAGGGCAGCAAAATGTCCGGAGCAAAATCTGAAGCAATGCAATTATATTCTGAATATAAGTCTTTAAATCAAAAAATTAACAAGATTCAGGGTCCTGTAATTGAAAATAACGAAAAACTTCAAAAAGACCTTACTGAAATCCAGAATCTTTTTTCACAAATTTGGGAAAAAAATGCTTCAAATGAAAATCTGGATATGGAAAAGCTCAAAAATCTCAAAGGTAAACTTCAGGATGAAAACCTTTCAGAAGATAAAAAACAGTCTTTAATGCAGGAATACAGAGATGAAGCACATAAGTTCCAGAAAGCAAAAGACAAAACAATGAATAACCAGAAAATTCAAAAAAAGCAGGATATTTTATCAGAAAAGATTAAAACTGCTACCATTGAAGCAAACCCCGAAGCTGAAAAAATTTATTCACAACTTGAGGAAATTGAAAATAAGTTGAAAACAATACAAAATTCTCAAAATAAATAATCATTAAATACAAACAGGGATTCTTCTATAAAATCCCTGTTTGTATAATTCTAATAATAATCTATATTATTATTCCATATCTTTTAAAATCTTTTATTATTTTTTCTCTGTGAGATCCTTTCCAGTATATTTTTTCGCAGTCAGGGCACAAAAAGAATTCATTATAATACAGTTTTGTTTTAGGAAGAAGCCGTTCATAAATCTGTTCTTTGCTTACCTTATTAAGCTTTGCATTGCATCTTGTACATCTTGAAAACAGATCAAACGGACCTTTTAAACCGAATCTTTCAATTACAAGCTTAGTCTGCTCAAAAGGATCACTTGAATTAATATACATACCGTGATTAACAATTTTTCTTTTCAAAAGATCTATATCTCTTGTAAGCACAACTCTGTCTTCATTATATGCTATTTGGGTCAGCTCAGAATCATCAATATCATTTTCCCACAAAGCATCATATCCCAAAGCCCTTATTAAAACAGCTGCTTTTCCAATATTTGCATCAGCAATGAATTTAATTTCATCAAAAGCAACAGGTCTTAATTTTGTCTCTTCTTTAACATTAACAGGTTTATTAATTCCGAAAACATATATATCATCACCCTGCTTCGGGTAATAATTAAAACCCAGCTCTTTGTTTCTGCATAAAATTTTGCCTATCTCTGTATGCGGGATATTATAGGATTCAACTAAATCTTTTATTGATGACTTGCGTTGATATTCAAATTCAGCACAACCAAAAACTTTTCTTTTTTTTGTAAATTTATGGAGATCATCAGAAAAATAAAATCTTATTTTATTCATTAATAATAATCTCTCTTAGTAATCAATACTGAATTTTTTAAATCTGTCAGAATATTTTTTTTCTATAATTTCAATATCTTCAACATGTGCCGAAGGAGGTCCTGTTTTACACCAATCAAGCATTAAGAGTATATTCTTCTTGTATCCCTCAAATTCAGCTTCCACTTCACCGTCAGGCAGATTTCTCACATAGCCGTATAAATCTAAATCAACAGCTTTTTTCATTGTATACCATCTGAATGCGACGCCCTGAACTCTGCCTTTTATTAATACATAATATGCTTCTTTTTCGTTATCCATATATATTTTAATCCGTTTTTTGCTAATTTAAATTTATTGCAGAACAAAAAATTCTAGTTTTCAGCCAAAGATTATTTTAGTTGCTGAAAGTGAACTGCTTTAATAATGCATTCTAATTTCAGATCTTAAAATAATTAATTATATTAAATTTCAAAACTTGTCTCAGTAGAAAAAATTTTACAGGATTATATTTTATTATTTTTTACAAGATCTGCAAAATGTTCAAATGATCTGTCATATGTTTTTTCGGCATAGTCAGGAAAAGCACATCCCGGCAGCTGCCTTGACTTAAGATGATACTGAACGCATTCACAGCATAAACCTTTTCTGCTGCATGGTTCATAAGTGCAGTTGCAGTTTGAAAGATTTTTTTCTTTTTGACACTCCATAATTAAATACCTCTTTATATCAAAATTGCAGCAAATAAAATATTAATGGTTGTAAAACAATAATGACGGACAATAAAACAAACAGTCCGTCATTATATTTTTAAAATATAACAAATTTATTTTAAAATTCATATAAAAATTGATTGGTTTTGAATTAAAGACTTTATAAAAATAAAAGTGGCCAGTCCATAGAATTCATGCCTGACAAATTTTAAAAAGATAAACCTTGTATCAAAAAAAGCTATTCATAAACTTTTTCATCTTTGGCTTCAGCTTCAAGACAATCGTTTTCGCAGTCTCTTGTTACTTTTTTATCCATTTGGTCAAAGACTTCCTTGTACCACTCATGGGAAGTTATCATTGACATTACTTCGTTTGAACCTGTCCAGATAGTTGCAAGCCTTATATCTCTATAGATTTTTTCTACAGGATAAATATTGGTATAACCAATACCCCCCATAACCTGCATAGATTTATGAACTACATCCTGGCATGTTTCGGTTACAAATTTTTTAGCTTCGGATACATACCTTCTTGCCCTGTTATTATCAATTTTTGCATCTATTGCAGATGCAGCAGTGTAAATAAAAGATCTTGCAGCATCCATTTTCATAGATGCATCTGCTATCTGAAAACTGACGCCCTGAAATTCAGCAATTTTTTTACCGAAAGCTTTTCTTCTGGTAGTATATCTTGTAGCAATTTCGAGAGCTGGTCTTGCAGCACCGATTGTCATTGCAGCAGTCCCAAGTCTTTCAGGTACCATCATGGTATTAAAAACCGGAAGAACTTTGTTTTGTTCTCCTACAATATTTTCTCTTGGAACTTTTACATCCCTGAATACAATTCTTGCTGTTCCACCACCTCTGCATCCCATAAGTCCGTAAAGATATTCAACTTCAACACCTTCTGTTCTGTCGACTATGAAACATGTTAATGATTTATGAGGTTTTGCATCAGGATCAGTTTTGGCATATACAAGAAAATAATCCGCACCTTCACCACCAACAATGAATCTTTTCTGGCCGTTAAGTACGAAATGATCGCCTTTGTCTTCAGCTGTTGTTGTTGTTCCGAAAAAATCAGAACCGCCTCTTGGCTCGGTAAGACATTCTGCTGCAAAAAGTTCACCTTTTAAAAGAGGCTTTACATATTTTTCTTTTTGTTCATCTGTTCCGTGCTGAATAATAGCGTCGCAAACAAGCTCAGCTCCAACACCGAAAGTGCACGCCATTATATAACCCAATACCCCGATCTCTTCCATTACAGCGGCAGTTGCTACCCAGTCGAGGCCTCTGCCGCCCCATTCAACGGGATATCTGCAGCCGAAAAGATTACGACGTCCTGCTTCCTTTAAAAATTCCTTTGGAAACTTGATTTTATCCTGATCCATATCGTTGAGCATTTCACGGGGAATTGTTTTTGCAAAAGCCCTGGCTTCATCCCTGATTTTTAATCCTTCTTGCGATAAAAGGTGTTCAAACATTTTTGTTTCTCCTTTTGACCTGCATTTATGAACCTGAATTTACAAAATCATAAACTATCAAAAAAATAATTGAACAATCTGTTTTTATGATTCAATTTTTATTTTTTTCTTAAAAAATTTTTCCCGGCTTTTATTTTCTGCTAAGCGATTTAAGTCGTTTAATAAACTTTTCACGCATTTCAAGTATATCTTTCTCTATCAGATCAAGCTCTTCCTTGCGTTGTGAAATCTCTTCTAGTTTTTTTTCCGAATATTTAAGAGTTCTTTCTATCTGTTCTCTTTCTTCCGGTTCAGAATTTGCAAAGCCTATCATTTCAGATATCTCTGAAAGTGAAAACCCGAAACGCTTTCCTCTCAGAATAAGTTTAAGTCTGGCCCTATCCTTTAAAGAATAGATTCTTTGGTTGCCTTTAGTACGTTCAGGATTAATAAGACCTTTTTCTTCATAAAAACGTATTGAAGAAGGGCTTATCTCAAGATCTGCTGCAAGTTCTGAAATAGAATAATTATCACTACTTTCCATTTTCCCCTCAAACTTAAAGTTAAGTTTAACTTAAACATATACCGAAAAATTTTTCAAACATATTTTATTATTTTTTAAATTGTTAAATATTTAAACTACTGCTTTGGTTAAATTCAATAAATTTAAAATGTTTTTTAAAAAATTACAAATTTTGCTCAATATATAATACATGATTTACTTTAAATTTTAAAAATTTAAGTAATTCTGTAATTATTATATTATTTACTTGAATTAAACTTTGATATCAAATATTCTTATAAAAATAAAATTCAGTAAAAAACCTAAAAATAAGGAGGAAGTATGAAAAAAACATTATCAGTTCTTTTTGTTGCTTTTTTTCTGACAGTTTCTGTATCTGCTGTTCATGCAAATACTGTTAGAGAAGACTGCGGATGTGGTCTTGGAGCTGTAGCAATCGGTCAGAAAGAAGGTCTTTTATGGAATCTTCTTGGTACATGCCTTAACGGTATCAGTGGAAACCAGACATTTGGTATGTCAAGCGGAACTCTTGACTGCGGTGAAACAACTAAACTTGCCAAGCTTGATAAAATGGACAAGTATATTTCAGAAAACATGGATAACCTTGCAGTTGATATAGCTCAGGGTAACGGTGAATCTCTTGATGCTCTTGCAGAAATAGCTGAAATATCAACTGAACAAAAATCTACTTTTTACTCAGCTCTTCAGAAAAATTTTCAAGAAATTTATCCTGATGCTGAGGTAACACATGCATCTGTAACAAAAAAAATCACACAAATTATTGAAACAATCTAAATTTAATGCTTAGAAGTTTTATTATTATTTTTTTAAAGAAATACGGAATCTTAACAGGTTTCGTATTTCTTTTATTATCACAGTCAGTATATTCCTCGGATCTTTATAAAGGTCCTGAAAACTATTTTCTTTTAAAAGCAAAAGAACTAAAACTCCACGAAAAAAGATACTGGCATATACTTCTCCACTATTACAAAACCCCTCTTGGGCTTAAAAGCAGGATTGATGATCCTGATTTTTTTATTTCAGAGTCTGGTAAATCTGATCCCGAAGCTGAATTAAGGGAGACAATAATTCATCTGCTAGGCTCCAGATATGAAAAAAAAAACGTCTGCAGATTCTATGCCCGCTATAAATGGCTAAAATCAGTGCTTGATCCACAAAATAAACTTACTGATGATATCCAATGTGAAGATATTGAAAATATAAAACCTGAATCTGCAGCTGTAATTTTCCCAACTTATTACATGAACAATCCTGCTTCAATGTTTGGTCATACTTTTCTTACAATTAGCTCAGAATATACAAATATGAGACTTGCAGATTCTGTTAACTATGCTGCAGAAGCAAACACAAACAATGGAATTAATTTTGCTATAAGAGGTATTTTCGGTTTTTTTAAAGGTTATTATGCTGTTATGCCGTATTATAAAAAAATTCAGGAATATTCTGACATTAATCAAAGAGACATCTGGGAATACAAATTAAATTTAACTCCTGATGAACTGAAAAAAATGGTCTGGCATATAAAGGAACTTAACCAGATTTTTACTGATTATTATTTTTTCAAAGAAAACTGCTCTTTTAATCTTTTGTATCTTCTTGAAGCAGCAAGGCCTGAGATAAATCTTACAAAAAGATTTAAAACTGTTGTTATTCCAATTGACACAATTAAAGCAATGAAAAAAGAAAATCTTATTGATTCTGTAGAATTCAGGCCTTCAAAAACAACTGTAATTAAAACCAAACTCGAAAAGTTAACAAATTCTGAACAAAAAACTGCAAAAGATCTTGTTTTCAGTAAAAATCCGCTAAATCTTTTAAATCAGTCAGGTTTAAACAATAAAAAAAATATAATGCTTGTAGATTTTGCACTGGATTTGATTCAGTACCTTTATATAGAAGAAAAAATTGAAAAAAATCATTACAAAAAACAATTTTTAAAACTTTTAAAATTACGAAGCACCCTTGGTAAATTTGATGAAAAGACTGAAGTTGATATTCCTGAAAAACCTGATAATGGTCACGACTCAGCAAGAATATCAGCAGCCTTTGGTGTATCAGATAATGAAATATTCCAGGAAATCAGATTCAGACCTGCATTTACAGACATGACCGACACAGATTATATACGTGATAAAGGCGCAAAAATAGAATTTCTTGATACAAGGCTAAGATATTATTCTGAAAAAAATAATCTTATGATTGAGCATCTTGATTTTATAGATATAATGTCTGTTTCCCCAAGAGATGAGATATTTAAACCTGTTTCCTGGAAAATTAATACCGGTTTTATAAGGAAAAAAAATCATGACCTTAAAAACGGTCTTATTTATCAGTTAAACACAGGCGGAGGTTTTGGATACAACATTTTCGACAGCAATTATATTGGTTATTCTATGTTTGAACAAAGAGCTGAGTTCGGAGGAAACATAAAAAACAGTTTTAATATTGGAGCAGGTTTTTCAGCAGGAATTTTTGGAATGCTAACAGAAAATATAAAATTAAATATCAGTTCAAGGTATTTAAGATTTATCGGAGATGATAAGCATTCGTTGTTTGAGTCTGATATTTCTGTAAATTATAAACTAAGTACAAACAATCATCTTACATTTGAATTTGGATATGAAAACATCAGAAAAAAAGATGAGCTGGAATACTCTGTGGTATGGAATTACTTTTTTTAGTCAGATTATAAAAAAATAAAGCCCGGCATTATCAAATGACAGGCTTTTTAAAAAATTAGTTTCTTTTACTTTTGGACATAGAAACTGAAACTTTTTTCCCGTCAAAATTTACATTTTTCATTGAAGAAATAACTACATCTGCATAGTTTGCTTCAACTTCAAAAAATGAAAATTCTCTTAATATATCGATTTTTTTAATATGATTCGATTTAATACCAGCTTTGTCACATACAAGTCGGATTATAGCACCTTTATTAAGGTTGTCCATTTTACCGGCACCTATGAAAAGTCTTGAAGTACGCCCATTATCAAACTTACCTCTTCCGGCAAAAGCTTTTCCGGCTTTTCCAGGTTTTCCCTGCTTAGCTGAGCTAGCATCAACATTAATATCTTCAGCAGTTTTATAGTAATCAAGAAAACGGTTAAATTCAAAAGATATGAATCTTTGAATAAGCTCATCTTTAGTAAGAGCCTTCAGTTTTTTATAAGCAGGTTCAATAAATTTAGAAATTTCATCATCATTTATTTCAACTGATTTAAAACGATCTACAAGAGAAAAAAGCTGTTTTTCACAAACCTGAGTACCTGAAGGAACTTTTTCATTTTTAAATTTTACACCTGATCTGTTTTCAACAGCAGCTACTTTTCTTCTTTCAGCAGGAGTTGTAATAACAAGAGAAATTCCGGATTTGCCTGCTCTTGCTGTTCTTCCGCTTCTGTGAGTATATGCTTCAGCATCATCAGGAAGGTTGTAGTTTATTACATGAGTTACATCATCTATATCAATACCCCTTGCAGCAACATCTGTAGCAACAAGAAAATCGAGTTCTTTTTTCTTAAAACGCCTCATAACTGCATCACGCTGAGACTGTGAAAGGTCGCCATGAAGAGCTTCGGCATTATAACCTTCTTTAATAAGTTTTTCAGCAACTTCTCCGGTTTCATTTCTTGTTCTGCAAAAAACAAGACCGTAAATATCTGGATAAAAATCAATTATTCTTTTTAAAGCATCGTATCTGTTTCTTTCTTTTACACAATAACAAAGGTGTTCAATATTCTGGGCAAGAGAGTTTTTCTTACCTGCTAATATTTCAACAGGATTATCCATATAGTTTTTTGTAATTTTAGCAACTTCTCTTGGCATTGTTGCAGAAAAAAGCCAGGTTCTCTTTTCAGAAGGGGTTTTGCTAAGGATAACATCAAGATCTTCTTTAAAACCCATAGTCATCATTTCGTCTGCTTCATCAAGTACAACATATTTTACATTTGATAAATCAATGCTTTTTCTTCTTATAAGATCGTGAAGACGGCCAGGAGTTGCAACAACAATATTGGCGCCTCTTTTAATGGATGAAATCTGGCTGCCCATACTTGCGCCGCCGTAAACAGATACTATGGATGACCCTTTGATAAATTTTGTAAAATTTGTCAGATCGCTTGCTATCTGTACACAAAGTTCTCTGGTAGGACAGATAATAAGACCCTGGATTTTTTTTATACTAAAATCTGTTAATTCAATCATTGGCAGACCAAAAGCAGCAGTTTTTCCTGTTCCTGTCTGAGCAAGACCTATAACATCTTTAGCGCCGTTTAAAATTTCGGGGATTGTTTTTTTCTGGATTGGAGTCGGTTCTGTAAAACCGATTAAATTAACCGCGTTTAATACATTTTCACTTAAACCTAAATTTTCAAAGCTCATTAATACTTTTCTCTTTATTAAATAGTTTTTAAAATGCCTTTATTGGCAAACTATTTATTTTATATGCTGATTTTATAAATTGCAAGCTTAAAAATAAGTTAAGTAAGGATTAAACATACAAATTGAGGGAGTTCCAATATTTGAAACAAATTTAATCTTAATTTATATCAACCATTTTTTTTCTCCCTCTTTAATCATTCTATCAATCCATGGATTAAATAATAACAGTGAAAATTATACAGGATTTTTGCATCATTGTCATTCCAATTCAAAATCAGGCTTAAAAAAATATCCCCTTGTTACAATTCTTGAGTAAACAGATCAAACTTACCATCTACACTAAGGTGTCCCAAGAATATCCTTTACTGATGACTCTTCCCATACTTCACCTGAAGCAAAACGGATCTCTTCTATATGGTAACAGGTCTCTTCTGCAAAATACTTTTTGATCTGGAGCTCATCTTCACTGCCTGATACTTTTATTACAAGGGTTTCTCCTACCCTTGTAAGCTCTATTGAGGATGGCTCTATTCCGGGACCAAACTCCACTGCATCTGTTCCGTCAGGTTTACTATCACTATAATAATAGCTTAATTGTTTCTCAAAAATAATATCCTGACCAAAACCTGGTTCAAATCTGTAGATATCATTACCCTGAAAACCGTCCAAAGTATCTGCACCGGAACCTCCTGACAGTATATCATCTCCAGCATTGCCTGAAAGACTATCGTTGCCTGAGCCTCCGGACAAGATGTCATTACCGGACCCCCCGGAGATAGTATCTGATCCTGCATTACCTGAGATATTGTCTGAACCTTTACCGCCGGTTAGTTGATCATCCCCGTCTCCTCCAAGGATCTCATCTGATCCGTCACCGCCGTTTATTGTATCTGACCCTAAGCCGCCGTCTATGGTGTCATCACCTGAATTACCGAACAGATCGTCTGATCCTGCATTACCAAAGATTGTATCATTGCCGCTGCAGCCTTCTATCTTATCAAGGCCGTCATTGCCTGATAAATGGTCTGAGCCTGAACCGCCCCAGATTGTATCGTCTCCTTCAAGGCCTGATATCTCATCATCTACATTATCAAAGCCTGTAAGATCATCATTGGCTGAGGTTCCAACAGGAGTACCTATCTTATCCTTTACTGATGACTCTTCCCATACTTCACCTGAAGCAAAACGGATCTCTTCTATATGATAACAGGTCTCTTCTGCAAAATACTTTTTGATCTGAAGCTCATCTTCACTGTCTGATACTTTTATTACAAGGGTTTCTCCTACCCTTGTAAGCTCTATTGATGATGGCTCTATTCCGGGTCCAAACTCCACTGCATCTGTTCCGTCTGGTTTATTATCACTATAATAGCTGTTTATTTCTTTCTCAAAAATAATATCTTTACCAAAATTCGCTTGAAAAAAGTAAATATCATTTCCACTTGAACCGTCTAAGAAATCATTACCTTTACCCCCTACAATAAAATCTGCACCTGAATTACCGTAAAGTTTGTCATCACCCAAATCTCCATAGAGCTTATCGTTACCAAGGCCTCCGTAAATATTGTCATTGCCTGAACTTCCGAAAAGAGTATCATTACCTTTGAGGCCGTTCATAACATTTAAGCTGCCGTACTCAAAAAAAAGAGTATCGTCACCGCTTGTTCCTTTTACCCCGTTTTCTTTTACAGCCATTTTGATCAGATCGTCTGCATTTAAGGATGTTCCGTTGTCAAATTTTACTTTATTTATTATATAGTTAGTTGATTTATTCTGATATTGAGAAGCTACCTTTTTAATTCCGGATGTAAAAAAATCCTGAATCCACAATGTATCGCCTGTATCTTTTATTTTCAGGATAAGACTGTTATCGCTTTTATAAACAACGATATCTTCTTTTGTTATACCAGAACCAAATTCTATTGAATCTGATCTTTGAAAGCTGTCTTCATAGTTATAAATAAAATCCTGTCCAAAACCTTTTTCAAATTTATATGTATCATTACCTGATTTTCCTGATAAAAATTGTTTTCCTGAAATATCTGAGTAGTATGTATCTTCCTGATCTCCACCTATTAAGATATCGTCTTCTTCTGTTCCTATTAGTTTTGGTAGCCTAAAACTGACCCACTAAAGCATAAAATTGCAGCTGAAAATTGACCCACCCCAAAAAACTTCTGATACTCTAAAAATATTCAACAGACCAGATATCAGGAGAAAGGG
>Ga0136557_1000582_pt1 | contig 27100 bp, 32 predicted proteins | sample AntRauTorckE6832_FD_104796 | JGI IMG/M metagenome (GOLD analysis project Ga0136557, IMG submission 104796) | Saline lake microbial communities from Rauer Islands, Antarctica - Metagenome Torckler E6 #832 | ecosystem: Environmental > Aquatic > Non-marine Saline and Alkaline > Saline | place...
GCCACTCCAACTGTGCTTGGCGAATCCGATAGTGACGATACGGTCATCATCCCGACAGTGAAGCACGAAGGAGAGGTGCTCGAAAGCAAGGAGGTGTCGAAGAAGTGGTGGGATCACGAGGAGAAAGCTGAGGCGGTCGCCGGACGATTCCGGTCTCGGTTCGCTGATGTCCCCGGAATTGACGGTATCGGCATTGGGACGTCTTCAGACCGTATCGCTGGCCGGAAAGGCTCTGAGGTCATCATCTTCACGAATCCTGACCGGACGCCTACCGTCGAAACTCCCGACCAGGCCGAGGGGGTTCCGATCGTCCGGAAGGAGAGCTACAACCCCGAACCGGACTGCTACGGGGGCGATTACGACACGGTTCCGGGTGGGGCCCAAGTAGAAGGTGACGGGACTGCATCCGCTACGTGTCCTGTACAGATGCCGGATGGCACCGATCAGTTGATGACGTGCGCTCACCTGTACAATCGCTGTCAATCGAATCCTGTCGGAGAACCGCTTTACCAGAGTGGTCAGTTCGTGGGGCTCATCGAAACCGGCTCTGTCCGGCAAGACTGGGTTACTGCACCGCTCGATGACAACGCTCAGGTCAACGGGTTCGACAACACCATCGCAGGCACGTTCATCGACGTGACGGGGTACGTTACTCGCTCTGGACTCAAAGACCTGAAATCGACGGGTCAGACCGTGTACAAGAATGGGATCACCAGCTGTGAGACCAGCGGCGTAGTGGAGGAGCTCGACGTGAACAACCGGATGTGTCAGGATACATCGTACGAGAGCGTCAGCTACGAGTATGCGAAGACATCAACGCCGACCGACCCCGGCGATTCTGGCTCGCCGCATTACAAGGAGTTCACGTTCAACGGCGAGACGAAGGCATCCATCATCATGCCGCACTACGGCGGTGAGTCAGTCGGCTGTCCGGCGTACCGGATCAACGAAGTCCACGGGATTCAGTTCGGTGTCTAACTGGGGCTTCCCGTTTCGTCTTCCGGTTTTTTCACGGTGACCGTCAACCCCCATGAGCTCCCGTTTGAGAAATAGTTCTGGCTGACGAAACGGTACTCTCCCGGTTCGAGACAGGCGTCGTTCTCGTGGTGGGCTACCACCGTGTACGTCATGCTAATCGACTCGTCGGGACCCAGCTCTCGGTCGAGAATAATATCGTTTCCGACGATCCCGTTTACCGCTTTCCAACAGCCCTCAATCGGCTGGGACGGAACGACTGTCTCGACTGTGCTATCGTCGTAGCTGACGATACCGACGTACTCGAAGTCGTCAGGAACGAGGATCATCTGTGCGTTCCCACCGACCGCGGTTCCGTGAAACGAACTGAACGGCGGGGTTCCGCCGAACTCGAACGTCCGTGTTTGGTCCGCCGTGTTGGTGAAGCTGATCGACAACCGCGCCGGTGCCGACTCCGAGAAGTCCCGTTCGAGTTCCAGTTCGAGGGCTACGTCTTCACTTTCGGGAACCTCGTCTCCTTGGACTTCTGCAATGCTCGTTGGAGTGTACTCTTCGGCGGGCTGTAGGGGATTCCCGACACAGCCTCCGAATAGCGAGAGACCCAGCGTCGAGAGTACGGTCCTACGCTTCATATTGATACAACTAATCTCTGGATTGATTAAACTGGTTGTAGAACAAATAGTCCTTTGAGCTATAGCTTAGTCGTGGGCCGGTAGAGCTCACGCTCGTCCTGCACTGGTTACGTTCGGTTTTTATTCGAAAACGGTCGGGACACATTGGTCCACTCTTCTGGTGGCTTTCTTGACTTCGGAGTGTACTCGGAATTTCGCCGTCGACGTCGAGAATATCGCCAAATCGGGCCGAATCCATCGTGAATCGAGAATTTGCGAGATTCGGCGCGAAAATCCGCCTTGGCTGAGAAGAATCGGTGGGCCAGCCGATAGCTGTCGCTCTGGAGTCGTCGAACTCGCCAACGTCGCGCCCCTTAGTCGGGCTCGTCTTGGAGGTGAATCGCGAGCCAGTCCGCCAGCTCTCCCGCAGAGATTGCTGGTGTGTAGTCCGCAATTTCTCGTGTGACGGTTGCCTTCAGGAGGACGTCAGCGAGTCGCCAGACGTTGTACATGAGGATCCCGAACACGAAGTAGTAGATACGCAGTTCGTGGTTCGTCGACGACGTCCGCGCAAGGAACTCCTGTTTGATTGCGCGGTACTCGTTCTTGATGCACCACCGATTCGCATAGCGCTCCCCCCACGCTTCCGCATCCTCAGGAGCGACCGAGCGGTTCGTGATGAACGTCTGTGTCTCCCCATCTTCTTCGTGGACGGGCATCATCCAAACGGATCCCCGGGGAAGCCTCCCGAGATGTCCGCTTCTCCGACCTCGATGCACGGGTGTCCGGCGACTACGCCCGCTACCTCGTCGCCTCCGGCTTCGCCAACAGCGTCGTCCGGACTTACTACATCTACGTCGCCTCCTGGTGCGGCTGGACCGAGGGCCAAGGGTACCTCCCACGCCACTCCGCCCGCGAGTCCGACGCCGAGGACCCACTCCTCGACGACGACGGTCGCCGCCCTGGTGACCAACAGGCGTGGTCTCCCCAAGAGCGCGATCTCCTCACCAGGTACGTCGACGAACAAGCCGACGCCACCTTCGACGCTCTCGGCGGGATCGAAGTGCCCTCGAACGAACGCGGCGACCTCACCAGCGACACCTATCGCGAGAAAATATACGCCCGCTTCGACGCCATCAAGCGGTGCCGAGAACGGGCCTTCGCCTACGTACTCTGCTACACGCCCCTCCGCGGGTCCAAGTTCCTCGACTCCCCCGACGATGATCGCCCCGGCCGGAACGGCCTCCGGTGGGCGGACGACTCCTTCCAGGACAAGAACGCGACCGTGTTCCGGAAGAAGCCAGTGGGACGAAGCCTCCCTCCCGGACCCGGTCCTCGGTCCCCGGTCCACTCCGCCGCTACAAACGCCTCCTCGACCCTCCCGAGGACTGGCCCGTCTTCACCACCCTCCACCGCCCGACGCTTGCGAGGGCCGTCACCTCCGAGAACAGGGGATAAGCGAGCGCGACATCGACCAAGAACGCACTGCCAACCCCGACCTCCTTCTCGCTGCCGAGTACGAGATCACCCCGCCGGCGCTGAAGCCGAACGGGGCTCGACGCGTGATGCAGCGCCTCACCGACGCCGCCGACATCGACGTCGACGACGATCGCCACGACTACCTCGCCCCTCACGGAAGGCGGCGAGGCATGGGAGAAGTGATGGTCCGACAGGAGGGCTACGCCGCCGCCCGCTACCTCGACAACTCCGAACAGCAGGTCCGGAAAGCCTACCAGCACATCGAGGCCGCCGAACGCGCCGACTGGCGACCAAGGCACTCTCAAAAACCGACCAGCGGGTCCGAGAACACCCAAAAACGGGCCAAGAGTAACCTACGACCGATATGCGCCCTCTCGTTTGCTGATACGGCGGACGAACAGGAGGCCGTCGTTCTTCCGCCAGTCGATGATCACGCGGTAGTCGCCCACGCGAAGCCTGTAGAGCCGCGAGTTGCTCAAACGGAGCAAGTAGTGGTCCGGGAAGTCCGATATGTCGTTGAGCTTGCGGACAATTCGCTTGGCGATGTCGTCCTCGGCGCCGCGCAACCATTCGGCGGCGCGGTCTGAGTATTCAACCTCGGCCATCTACTCCAGTCCGAGCTCGGCTTCCAAGTCTTCCTGCGAGGTCGTGTCCCCACTCGCAAGCGCCTCGTACTCCTCGTCGGCTGTCGCCTCCAACTCTGCAGTGAGGTTGGCGTCGAGTTCTGGGGCGATCTCCGCCCACCACACGACACGGTTCCCAAAGTTCTTCTTCCCAAGATCGCCGTCCTTACGCATCGCTTCAAGCCGTTCGTGAACGCCACGTCGCCCGATAGGCAGTTCATTGGCGACCTCCGAGGTAGTGAGCGGTTCATCCTCCCCGAGACGGTCGAACACCAACAGGATGTCCTGCCGGTCAACAGACCCGTCGAACCTCCCACCACTATCTCGGGAGTAGTCGCTGGACATACGCTATGGTACCACAGCGAGGCATTTAGCCGTTTCCCATGCAGGCACCGGGGAGCCAACAACCCCGTATCCAATCGCAAAGAGAGTCCGGAACCACCTCGAACCCAAGCTGGAGACACGCAAGCCGGCCTCGGCGTCGACGACGACTGCCCCCGTCGCGAGCAGCCCCAACCCAGAATCCCTACCTCGCATTCACCCTCGACTTCACAACCGTCTACAGTACCTTCACCCGAACCCGCTCGGCAGGTGCGCCGTCGACGAGCTCAACAACCCCCGCCGGCAGTACGTACCGACCCGCCGCCTCGCGCTCGACCGTCCCCTCGAACGCCCCCTCGGACAGATCGTGGTTCTTCCAAGCCGTGTGGGAGACGACCGCCTCGAAGCCGTCGACGGCGTGGGGCACCGCAGGCATATCCAAGTGACTAGCCGGATAGCCCTCGAACAGCGCCGCATACATGAACGGGACCATCACCTCGCGACTCTGGGTCGGAGACCCCGTGAGCAAACAGTTCGTCGCCTCTTGGGCGCGCAGGTCCTCCAACGCCTCCTCGTCAGAGTCGATGTAGGAGTCCATCATCGTCCCATTGTGGATCTTCACGACCTCCTCCAGTTCTGCGGTCGTCTCGACATTCATCAGCCAGCACGCGACTGCCAAGGCGTCTCCTGAATTACGACAGACAGCGTAGAACTCCATCTCCTGAGAGGTGAACGTTGAGTAGTCCAACTGGACCGCGAACACCGTTTCCGGGCCAAAGTCGGGCTTCTCCTCGATTTCGGACCCGAACTTCGTCATCCCCGAGTCGGCAGTTGCCCCCTCGATTCGCTCCTCACGCCCAGCTCGCTCGAACACGACCGGCATCAGGTGGATCGAATGGGCGCCAGTCTTGAACTTCGCCTCGATACCTGCCGCATTTTCGGGCCCGAACTCCCCCCGCTCGAACATCGTTTCCTCCCAAGAATCGGGGACGATGAGTGCCCCGTCGTCGACGAGAGTCGGCGGCTCGCTCTCCGGGAAGTCCATCTGCTCGCCTCCGGTGTCGGCGTCGTCGTTCATGTCTTCGTCAGCGTTCCCCACCGTGATAGTCCTCGGGGTGACGGTTTCTCCAGCAGCTCCCCGCCGATGTCGACGACGACCTTTCGGCCTCGTCGGAGTCCGCTTCGCTCCCCGTGCTGGTCAAAGGGTCCCTGAGAACATGATGAACTTCACGTCTTCGGCAGCATCGCTAACTCCCGCGTCAGAAACACCTGCTACTCCTGCGACCTCGACCTGAGTCTTGGAGTCACGCGATAGTTTGCTTCTCAAGTAGACCGATGCCGCTGCTACTGTCGACGGCCCCGGTTCACATCGGCGCTCTCCAACTCCGCCTTCCGTGCCGCCTTCATCGCAGCCTCCACTCCCAGGTCACTGAGGTTCGATTATTCGGTAAACTCTCCAGCGAGACACTCGGCCCGGCTCTCGAGCATAATGCGGTTTTCTCCCGCCACCAACCTGTTCCCTTCGGTCGTAGCCGTAGTGTCTACGCTATCGCAACTCTCAGCGTCGGAATCTGACCTCGGCGTGCACCGGTGCAAAGGATCTCCCCGCTTCCCCAAGGAACGTGATTCGTGTGTGTCGGGCTGACCCAGATCCCGCTGCCTCACTCTCCGCTCCATGCACTCTTCGCTGCTCGCTGAATCACGGCTGAAAAATATATTATATCAAATCAATACAGAATCGTCCGATTGAGGGGATAGACATTTTTGAGTGGACTATAAATTGGGAACCGAATGGAAAGGTCCCGTCGACAGTTTCTGACTAAATCTGGTGCTGTCATCGGAGGGTCATATCTCCGTGGAACGGGTAGAGTCCAAGGAGCAGGCTCTCAAAGCGATCTGCCAACACCCCAACCTCCAGATGGCAAGACTCTTGATATAGTATACTCAGAAGCATATGGCGAACTTGTGCTGTCGTCCGAGCGTCGTTACTGGGCGTTTGAGATTGATGGCGGGTGGGACGAACCTATGCTGATTGAGTACGAGGTCAACCCGAACGAGGGATTCGATACGCCGGACGTCTTGATATTTGATGAGGACGATTTCAGGGAGTACAAGACGAAGGTCGGTCGGTTCCCGATTGTAGATGGACCGCTTCTAACGGATAATACGTACTCGCTGGGACCGTTAGGGGAGATCTCTTTGCCGACAAAAACCCACCGCGAGAATATACACTTAGATAATATTCCAAAGTGGAGAGATAGCCTTCTGGATTGGGGAGAAGGGTCTCCTCAAGTAGATATGTATGCTCTGGAGTGTTTAACCCGGGAATCGTCCAGTGAGTTGACGGAGTCGCATATGGTGGAGCCAGGTGATTACTTTGTCGTATTCGACTGGACGGATGATGTACTGGAATCTACTTCGGAGGACAGGGTGTCGATAGATGTCTCTGTTCGAGCGGTCAATCCTGCGTTGGAGAAGGTAGAGAACGAGGTACCCGCGAAGATGGAGGAGCTGTATACGGGCCTCCCAGAGGAAGAATCACCATTAGTGGAGGCAGGACGGGACTTGGCATCTGCCATCTGTGTCGAAGTTCCAGAGGAGTTCCACGGGAGTGATTTGGAGGAGTCCGTACCTGAAGCAGCTCAGGTTCTCTCCGGTCTCAAAATCGTCTTGGGCCTCGTCGAGGATCAGTTAGGGTACGATGCTTCGTTGGCGTACCAATTGACGACCCGAACAACGAGCTGGACACGGTGGAGTATGTCACTTCTTCCTGTAGTCAGTAGTCTCAGTCAATTAGTTGATGATGCATGTGCGGTCACCGGGGCAGATCCAGAAGAGGCAGTAAGTGAGATCGAGAATATGTTGTTGAGTCTCGGAATCTTGATCGCTGACCTTCTTGCAACAGCGTTTGGCGTTACAGGTCGTGTGGCGTCTTTCCTTGTGGGTATGGCGCGAAAATACTTGCTCGGGTTCGTTGCTCGGACGCTAGGTTTGAAGGCTTACGTAGTATTGCTCAAGGAGCTTCTCACACTGACTCGGTCGGGTATCTCAGAGGTTTTAGCTGTGATTAAGCGGATCACTCGTGAAATCGGCGAGGAATACGAGTTCCTGGACGAAAACGAAGTAGAACGAGTCGAAGCGCTGGATGAAGAGGAACTCGAGTCTTCCAGCTTCGATTTCGATTTCCTCAGCCTTAGTCCAGAGTGTAGCCCATAGATTGACTCCTATGACTTGTACACCCTGTCAACCAGCCACCACAAAATGAACGTGAAATGAGCGCTGAAAAACCGAACCACCTATTGATTTTAGGAGTGCGACATCCCGATCGTCGTGTTCCGTCATTAGTTGATGAGAAAGTCGATGGAAAGGTCGACCGAATTTTCCATGAATCACCAGAGGGTGACTCATCGAAGATAAAATATTCTGCGTGGATCGTAGTGAAGAACCCGTTAGCAGTGATTTTCGGCATGCTTCGGTTAGCTGCATTTGTCGTCGGCAATCTAGCTTTCACAGCGAAGATGGTCGCTTCAGGAAAAGCCAATCAGCTCACGTTGAAGAGTGGCGGACGAACACAATGTCTTCAGGCTGCCAAACAGCTCTCCGATAAACACGAAATTGAATGGGAGTCAGTAGACGTTTCTTTAACAGAACGGGCCAAGTTGGTCCCTCGGCACTTGACGTTGATGAGCTGGCTTGCAGTCGTTTTTCTCCTGGTGTCGATAGTACTGGCACTTACCGGTTCGATACCCTGGATGATTTCGACCTTAGGAGTGGTTGCCTTCGCGACGACGATAGGGACGAGACTCGGCGATGTTCGTCGACCAATCAGGGATAAACGGATGTTTGAAAATATTCTCTCAGCCTGCGAGAAGCACGAATGTTCGCAGGTTGTTCTGATTACCGGCGAGAACCATGTCCAGGGCGTCGCCTCGAATGCGGCGCATTGGAATATCGACTACGAAACGTTCTGGCTCTCCTCTACGGCCGACATCGAGGACTAATTGAAACGGAGGACGCGCTACTCCGGAGAGTCTATTTACCCCTCAATGGGTGAGGGGCTCGCTGTACTGGCGGGGTCCCAAAACACGGTGAAATCGATGGCAACCAGAGACATCTACGAAACTGGCTTCGACGAAGACGTCCGAGCAGAGTCGAGCGCGAATCAATGTCCCGAGTGCGACGGCCGAGTCACTACGAACGCGGTCGAAACGGTCTGCGAAGATTGCGGCCTGGTCATCGATGAACAGCGAATCGACCACGGGCCGGAGTGGCGGGCATACGACGACGAGGAGCGCGAACGTACAGGCGCGCCGCTCACGGCAGCTCGCCACGATCGAGGGTTGTCGACGGAAATCGGTCGTAGGACCGACGCGAAGGGGAACGAACTCTCTGGGAAGAAGCGGCAGCGGCTGGCTCGAATGCGCCGTGAGCAGTCCCGTGGCCGCTGGCGGTCGAAAGCGGAACGGAATCTCGCGCATGGGCTGGGCGAGGTGCGCCGGTTGGCAAGTGCCCTCGAGCTCTCCGATTCGGTCCGTGATCAGGCGTGCCAACTCTTCCGGAGCGCCCAGAACGAGGATCTGCTTCGTGGCAGATCCATCGAGGCCATCGCCGCGGCCAGCGTCTACGGAGCCTGCCGGTGCAACGGCCTCTCGCGGTTAGTGGACGACGTCAGCGAGATGGCCCGCGTCGCGGAGTCACGAGTCACGAACGCGTACAAAACGCTGAACGAAGAGCTGGGTCTCCCCGCTGAGCCCGTCTCCCCCAGCATGTTCGTGCCGCGCCTGGCCTCGGACCTCGAGTGTCCGGACGAAATCCGACAGCGTGCCCGAACCCTCGCAGAGCAGGCCGAGGATCGCGGCGTCACGACGGGCGTCCATCCGGCCGGGTTCGCCGCGGCCTGCCTCTACAAGGCCGGTCGCGAAGAGGGCCGATGGCTGACGCAATCCGAGGCTGCGGACGTGGCGAACGCCTCGAAGGCGACAGTCCGGGCGCACCGGGATACGTTGGAGGAACAGGTCGCCTGAGGCAGATCACTGTCTCTCCGTCTGTACTACATATCGTTCGATCCACGCTACAATTTAAACACGAAGACGAGCCATGTTCTCTGTAGATCACTCTATGAACGGTCGTTACTCCGACTTTGAGGAACTGCGGCCGACCGGCGAGGCGTCCCACATTCCAGACACAAGGCTGGACGACGGGTGTGACGGTGACCCCCGCCGACAACGCGTTGCGACGAGCGCTGGTGGCTACCCTGATGCGCTGACGGCCGCCGATGGCGAGTGCCGGTCCTGTGGGGCGTCCGTCCCCGACGGGCAGACGAAATGCCGGTTCTGTCTCACCAACCATCTCGGTGGTGACGCCACGAGCACGAACGAGTCAGCGTCGACGAGGGTCCTCGGCATCGTCCACCTGGTCGTCGAGTCGACCACCTTCTACGGGGCCGTCGCGAAGGGCGGCGCCGCGGCGAACCTCCTTTCTGCCAACGAGGCGGAGCCGGCCGTCGACGACTACACACTCATCTACGATCTAGACGAGGCGCCGGCGCGCCAGCTGGCCGAGCAATGGCCCACACTCCCCGACGCCGCTCTACGACCAGCGAGGGAACGGCATCCGCGACGAGTCGCGTCTCGAAGCAGTCCTCGACGACGCCGACGACGCCATATGGCTGGTTCCAGGGATCGCACTGACCGAATCCCCTGTCGAGGGCACGGCTGATCGCCAGGTGTCGTCGGTGCCGACGACGCAGAACCTCGACTGTCAAACCTGTGGACGGACGACCGACCATCGGTTCAAGACCCGCGAGTCGGTCCCGGATGAGGCGTGGACGGGCCAACCGATCTGGGAGTGCCAGGTGTGTGGCGCAACTCGCTACGGACCCAGTCCGAGTAGGGCCAGTACTGAGCGTCGGTTAACCAACATCTCCGCAGGTGGCTCCGGGTTTCGTTGGTTAACAGTGGTGGGAAGTACAATTTCGTTGTTCAGACCCACAGCCGCAAACTGGAGGGAGTATCGCTAAGTACGGTTGGGCTGCTGTTTGCCTGCTAGTTCGTTTGGGCCTTTACCAGGCCTCGAACATCAACGAGAGTATTTCCACCCGTGTGATCTGTGAAGTTTGCTCCTGACTCGACCCTGAGTAACGTGTCTGTATAACTCACACTTCCACCATATGCAGCTTCATTGTCGGACTTCAGTATACTGGTTGTGTTATGCTGAGTGTCTGTGCTGGGGTCCCACGTATAGTCCCAGTCCCATTCGGCATTATTTGTGCCATTATATTCTGACCGGACATCACGATAGACATCTGGGGGGTTATAGCTCACACCGATTGTAGCGCCTCCGTATGAAGCACTACCATCAACAGTGAAGCTACCATCCCTGTCGGTATTCGGGAAATGCTCATGGAAGATCGGGTCAGAGTCTGCCGTAAACGCATCCCACTCGTGGCGGAGATAGGTGTCATTTACGTTATATCCGGAGTTGCTACAGTAGTTTTGTCCGGGATTCGTACGGTGTGACGTGTCGACTCCGTATCCATAGTAACTCGTACCTTGTTTCTCATAGACTTCTCCCCCAGCGTATATTTTGCCTGCGGGGCAGTCTGTATTTTCGAAAGCATATTCAGCAACCATTTGGTCCCAACCAGTAGCATATCCAGCAGACACAACACCAGTCATATGTTCGTGGTTGACTCTCTTTGACTGAACTCCGTCTCTCACTTTTTCTGCGTGATCTTTCGCAGTCTTGTGTAGTGTTGCAACTTCTCCTTTTGATGTCGGTTTCTCAACAGATGAACCGCCCATATACACGGACACTTGTCCGTCCCCATCTACGCGGAAAGAGAGAGCGTGAATCTCATATTTATCGGCAGGTTGGAATAAACCAATCTTTAGCTTCTGAGAGAGATCATTGTTTGAACGGAATTTGGCTATAACATCATTTTGGATATTAAATACCTCTTGTGGGGTTAATGCTTCAGAGCGTGGAACAGTAACCAGGGTGCCTTCTCCGTTGTATTCACCCGTCATTGTGGCTGTTGCTTGACCAAAAGGAAATGCTACACCGCCGATTGTGCCACCGACAGCCTTTATTGCATGCCTTTTAGTGATTTTTCGTTTATCGGATTGACTTTTATTATCAGATTCTCTCATGAATCCAGAGGCAATTATTGGCTGCTTATATATAAATCTATTGTGCATCTCATAGCGGAACAGATAATAGTCTGGATATATACTATACCTCTTACTCCTAATGGTCAAAATCGTTCAACGGTTAGTCGCCATGCTCGTAATCATATCCGCTCTCGACATATTGACCAGAGTTTGGAATCCACCAGGATTAGGTTGGGATCTTTTGGTCGGAATATCCTGCATATCTGTGTTATTCTATTCGATTTACACAATAATGATTGGATAGATATGTGTCAACCTTAATTGGTGAAGGACGGGTTCACGGTAGAAGCGCCCTAGACTTCTACATGAGACCTGCAACCATCGGCAAACTGATGGGAAACATGTCTAGTAGTGGTAAAAAGGTGCTAAGCTCATTGGGAATTGTAAGAGGAGTGAGCCCCCATTATCAATTCGATACTCGCACACCTACCTAGCGGTTGTTTCGTTGCTCGCTGCCTGCAACGAAGAGTGAGTACTTGCTGCATGCAGCCTCTATATTCAGCACGCGACCTCTATCAGTTCCTGAGGGTTTCAACGGAGCCCCCTAGTTCGATCTGCCTCGAGGCAGCTGCTGTTTTTCAGGGGCAGGAACGGGTGAGCCCCGCCGTAGGCTCGTGATTCGATGACCGATGAAACAGCTGACAATCCCTTCGACGATTGCGAGTTAGCCCCCGACGCGATCCTCGGGACGCACACCTTCGAAGACGTCCTGTTCACCGACGAGACCGAAACTCCGGTGAACGTGCTGACTGGCGCAACGCCTGCACATTCGCAAGCGACCGTCGAGGAGGCCAAGGAGTTCGCGGCGAGCATCGATACCGACACACCACAGGTCGCGCTTCCGGCATCGGTGGAGACGCAAATCGAGACCCAGAGCAAGCCCTACACTGCGGCCGCATTCTTCCACTTCAAGGCGACCGGGTCCCTCGAGCGTCACCGCGCCTACCACGCCGCCTACGATTCAGATGCGCACACCGTCGGCTTCGAAGCGGACTACGAGTCCGGGGATCTAACCATCACTGTCGAGCGTGTTGCCGACTCCTGAGAATCCACCGTCACGAGGAGAGTTTTTCGAGCGCCGGCGATGGGTGCCGGCGCACCGAGCAGACAGAGCGGAGCAGAGCCCGGTGAGTCGGCGCTCCGAGGTGAACGAAGATGCATATGGTCATCTACGCCTTAGTCGAAGCACCGACACAGCACGACGCCCTGGTCGAAGGGAAAGCAGTCTTCGACCGTCTCGTCGGGGCGAATCCCCACGGCTGCGCCGTGTTTGACTACTACTGCACCTTCGATGAAGAGGATACGACAGTAGCCGGGAAAGCGCGTTGGGGAGACCTGCCGACGGCAGCACCCATCAATTCAGAGGAGGGCGGCGAGCTTCTCGACCGGGCCTGGAAGGCCACCAAGGAAGAGTTTCAGCGAAATCTCGACCGCGTGAGAGACGCGCTCGACGAGCTAAACGACGAGGCGATCATGCGCGACGAGGACCTCGCTCGGCACGCGTTCCACCAGATCGGCGCCTACGAGGGGCCGTCGATCCCGTTGTACGATCAGCACGCACAGGGAATTCGGCATCGCGGCCAGCTGGATCGTGTCCTCGAGGAAGAGGAGGACAGTCAAACGCTGTGGATCGTCCCCGCAGACGTCCACTTCTAACCGACAATGCCACGGATCACTAACTGGGCACGAGAAAGTCGCACGCCGACGCTCGCGTATCGAAACACCGAGACTGGCGCTCGGGCTGTCCTGCACAGAGCGCCAGACTCCTACCGCTACAAGTGGCGTGGCGCGATCCTCGTCGACGGCTACCCGGTGTGGTCGCGAGGGTACCAGACGAAGGACGGGAAATCGTTCCGGGACAAACTCCGGAAGCGGCCTGTGCCCAAGCTGAATTGTCCGGAGTGTCCGAACGACGACGTCCTCGTCGGCGAGAAGTCAGCAGACGGGGCGAAGGTTCAGCGTTGGTTCGACTGCCCGGACTGTGGGTACGAAGCACCATCACGCATCGTCTACGGCGCCGAGCGGTAACTGAGCGGACGTCCGCCTCGCTGTTTTTCGTCCGGGCAGGAACGGGTGGCCCGGTTCGACCGGGTCGGTTCAACAATGAGCCTTGAAGTACTCAACCGACACAGTGAGGCACTGTTCGAGTTCCTCTGGTGTCCCGTCTGCGGGCACGAGGTGTTCAGTCACATTCCCTTCGAAGGGGTGTTCTGTAAGAACTGCAATACGCAGGTTGAACTCCAGGAATCACGGGAGACACGCGGCTACGAGGAAGCCGTACTCGCCTGTTTCGACACGGACTCGACGTGGAACCTTCACGTCGACGAGAAGCTCCGGCGCGACCTCCCTGACGGATCGGCGCGCGTGAAGATTCTCGGCGCACCCGGTGCCTACAAAGTCGACTGGTGGAGTCCGGAACCGGGTGAGGACTGGGAACCGGTAGAGCGAGAGGAGTTTGACGACATCGAGGAACCAGACGAGGTCTCGCATCTAGCGTAGAAAGGCAGGACAAGGCCGGGAGGTTGTTACGTTCGACATACTTCGCAATCCCCACACCCTCGAGGTGATCGCTTCTCGAAGTATAGCCGGCGCCACCGGGAGAACTTGTCCGCGTACATGTCCTTGTGATAGGGGAATTGGTACAGATTGACCCCGTCCGGCAGGTCTGTGATTTCGGGCGCGTCTACGCCGGGGAATCCGTTACGAAACACGAGATCTTCTGTTTTGGACACCAGCTCAGGAGCAACTGTGGATGGGTCCGAGGCCTTCAAGAAGTAGAGTGATGGGATGAACTCTTTCGGGTCGAAGAACTCGTTTGCGTGAAGAATCCACCCACAGAGCCACAGATACGCCTTCTCACTGGAGAAGAAGACTCCGTAGTGGTTGTCTGATTGCCGGCGTTTGTACACGAATACGGGGAGGCCATAGCTGAAGCCGACCCGCGTTGGTTCTGCGTGGATATAGCAGTCCTCACGGTCGATATAGTGAACCAGCGGAGCTTGACACAGCTTGCCTGGGTGCTCACCAGTACCGATCTGTTCCCACAGCTCCGAAACGGAGGCCACGTCCGCGCTCTCGTCCTCGAGAGTCGTATCATCGATTGCGCGATGAACGGGCGCAGCGGACTGAATCTCCTCGGGGAGATCGTCGCTGGACAGCTCCGCCGTCTCTCGATCCGGAAGTGTCCGATAGAAGTGTTTATAGAAGCCCTCACGACGCCGCTTGTCGGCGAGCATTTCGCACCGGGCGCAGTCCTCGATGAACATCGCTGGCACCACCCGGTCTGGATTCTCGGCGGCCTCCTCGTACAGACTACGCTGCCGTTCTGCCCGCCTGGCAATCTCATCCGGATCGGGGAGCGGTGAGCCCCTCTCAGACTCCGATGACATACGTATACCTTTGGGCTGGAACAGCATCAGTTTCCGAGCAAGCCCCCCACCCAACCGCCATCTTGCGAATTCCGGGTTTCATTTTTAACCGGGTTTAAGTTGTCCAGTGACAGCCATTCGTCGAGATCCCAGAGATTCCACTCGATTCAGGAGAGGTTGTTCCTGCGCCGGCGATGGGTGCCGGCGGTGCAGTTCGGGTGCTGAACTTCATATACCAAGATGGATGAATTCGTCCGCGACTGGCGAAGCCACCGGTGAGAACATGAGTCCTAATCGTATTCCTCCTGAAAAACTCATAGAGGAACTACAATCTATAGCGGATCAACTTGGTCGGACCCCCTCGTCCCGTGAAATAGACGAATTGAGCTCCTATTCGAGGACGACGTATCAAGACCGATTTGGAAGCTGGAACGACGCAGTAGAGGAAGCAGGGCTGGAACCGGGGCACAGTAGCACAGCAAATATCGAAGACGGAGAGTTACTGGAGGAACTTGGTCGACTAGCCGTAAACCTCGATCGGACACCGCGACAGCGGGATATGGAACGGCACGGGAAGTACAGCGTAACGACGTATCAGAACCGTTTTGGTAGCTGGATCGACGCTCTCCGAAAAACGGGTCATCAGCCTGCAAAACAGTGGAAACTGGACAGTGACGACCTCCTTGCCGAGCTACGGCGTTTGGGAAGCCGACTTGATTCGTCGCCGACGGCTGCCGAAATGGATGAACAAGGGAAGTTCAGTAGTTGGGTGTACCTATCGGAGTTCGGCAGCTGGAACGATGCGCTGGAAGCCGCAGGATATGACCCAAACCAGCCGGATGCGCTGTCTCGGGCCGAACTTCAGACGGAGCTCAAACGGCTTAAGGATGAGCTGGAGCGAACCCCCCGCAAGCGGGATATGATCAAGCATGGGGAATACAGCCCCGAACCCTACATGCGGAGATTTGGGTCGTGGAATGCTGCGATTCAATCGATTGAAGCCTCTCTAAATCAACCGGACCCCTTCACCCAGGAGGAGGCCTGTAAGGCGCTACGGAACCTCTACAAGCGGTTGGGGCGCTCACCCACGACAACAGATGTTCGGAAACATGGATCCTGTTCGCCTGTTCCAATCCGGCGAATCTTCTCAACGTGGGAAGCAGCACTCCGGGCAACAGATCAACAAATTCTGGAGGAGTACTTCCTGCGAAAGACCCTCCGTCCCACGCAACGGTTCGGCGAGAATTGGCACATCAAGCGGGAAGAGATCATTCTCCGGGACGACGAACAGTGCGTTTGGTGTGGGATGGCCCGCGAACGGCATCAGGATGAATACGGGATTGACCTTCATGTCCATCATCGAATCCCGCGGTCAGAATTCGTCGAAGCTTCCAATCAAGAACTTGAGGATGCTGACGTGCAACAGAACCTACTGACGGTCTGTGCGGGCTGTCACAGACAACTCGAACAGCTACCGATCCAACCACTTCCACCGCCCGAGTGAGCGGAGCGAGTTGTTTTAGCGCCGGTGAGGGGCGCCGGCGCACACGCGCCGGAGAGTATCGATGTCGACACGGAGTCAACTCCGATTCGTTCAACGAGTAGACCAGGACGGCAACTCAACCGATGACGACCGCGTCGCACAGGTGTACCGGCATTCGGACGGCTACCCGGCGAGCGTACTTCGGGATCTCGCGCAACTGAAGGACATTCTCGATGCGACCCGTGCCGAGCGGGGACCGGGCTACACGGCGGCGACGTTCGTATTCCTCGACAAGCTCTCGACGGTCGGCTTCTATCTAGATGGCGACCAGGAGCGAACTATCCACGCTGACCAACCCTCGGATTTCCTCGACCCGGACAATATGGAGCATCTCGACCAGCCGGTGTTTCTGCTGGGCCACGGCGTCGAGGATCCAGCTGACGGTATTCACGGCGACGAGGAGTACCTCTACGTCGTCGAGCTCCCGAAGCGGAGCCCGTTCGACGAGCCGGCAGAGTGGACGGTCAAAGTGAGCGGTCATACCGCATTCCCGCGCTGGGATGGTCCGACCGACGAGGCCTTCGAGCGGGCAAGCTGGCGGTTCAACGGCCCGCTCGAGCACGCGCTCGAAGAGATGGTGGCTGAGCCGGCGTGAACATCATTATGTGAGTCTGCCTCGGCACAAGCAGGCCGTCTCGGTAGGCCCACGTACCAACCTCTCCCCGTCCAGCGTAGTGCATGGCAGGGTCTTGTAGGTCCGCCAGCGGCATCCGATGGAACCCGGCGTCGTAGAGCATTGATTCCATCTCCTCTGGCGACGCGTCGATAACTCCGACGGCTTTGTTCAGTGAGAGATAGTAGGCCTGGTAGTTCTGGCCGGTCCCGCGGGGCCGTCGCGGAGCCGTTCGAGGAAGGCGAGGTGGTCCAAGGAGTCGACGAGGAACTGCGCGGCATCGTTGGTCATCTCTGATGGCTGGGTCGAGGAGTGGAAAAAGCCGAGGGATCCGCCTAAGGTCGCGCCCAATCCATCGACGTGTGGCGATATGGATTATTAAAATCGCAGTTCACCGCTGAGCACCACTCGTAGTGAATATCGGTTGTCCCATTCTATGAAATATATTATATAAACATCCAGTTAGTATTTATATTTGTGATACAAAAGATTCTTAAGTTAGGAGTTTGGGAATGGAAATGCTCATGAAAGAGCCGACAAGTACGCGAATGTCGGGGTTCGGGCGACGAAGGTTTGTTAAAACGCTCAGTAGTATCGGTGTCTCAGCAGCTGCCATTCGGTCACTTACACCGACTACACTGGCTAAGCTCACCGAGAAACCTCGTCAAGAGGTCCCCCGTGTGAAGGCGTACCGCCATACTAACCACGAACAGGTCGTGAATGAGGGTGTGAGGCCAGAGCGTGAGCCGATTCACTACACTATCCCTCGGGACGAATGGGCTATCACAGAAAGTGCGCATGACGCACGTCGATCGATTGCCCAGCTAATCAATCAGCAGTTCGAAACAGACCTCAAGGTTGCTGTAGAGACTGGTCAGCACGGTGAAAAGCAGATTCGGGTGTTCTATCCGAGGAATTCTCAAACTGGTTTCTCCGTCAACGAATTACGAGATGCTCTCCCTGACCGGACAAACGGAGTTGCGGGAAAAGGAGGGATGGACCCTATAACCGTTGAAGATATACCTGTTCTAATCGATGAAGTTGGGGAGAAGCAGTACTACTATTATTACGACCGACAATATCGCCCCGTTCCCGGAGGTGCAACCTATGAGAATGGAAGTTATCAACATTGCACCATCGGCACCCCAGCATATGATAATAAGAAAGATGTTCAGTCTTGGGTGACTGCGGGGCATTGTTTCGACGACAACGAAAGTCTTGTTCAGAACACTTGGGACACCGCAACGGAACTACAGGGTAAAGTTGCCCGGAACGTATTCCAAAATAGATCACATGGAAACATGCTGGATGGCTGTGTTGTCACTCCTCAGAACGGGACTGATACGAAGTATGACCTGGCCGCACGCGATTCAGACGGTTATCAAGGCGTAGGTATTTCTGGTGCCTTATCAAAAGACTACGTAAAGGATATGGAAGGCACGGACGAACAGCTAAACAAGCAAGGCGCTACAACTGCAAACGGGTATTCTACCGTAGGTGGGGTGGCTGGAACCGAATTCTACACCACCCATGACATCCAGAAGGGAGACTCAGGTGGACCAGTTTACAAAGTCACGACCGGTTCATTCAGCCAGACTGCGGATATCGCCGGGATAATTAGCCATTCTCATTCTGACGACACGAAAAAATGGCACACTTTCATGACCGATTTAGAGCGTGAACTGGATGTGACCATTTAGAACTCATCATGGACAGAAGAGCATACTTGATTACCCTCCTCAGCAGCCTTTCTGGATGTGGGTTGAATCAGGACTCGGGAAAGAACACGTCGTCGGGAGTGACGGTAATCGAAGCAGCATTCGCTGACAGCGCCGACCCGCTCTCGGTGGATGCTCAGTTCGTCAATGTTGCCACCGAACAGTCCGCTGCGACCCTTCTGGTAATGTTGACGAACCAAAGTGAAACTGAAACGCTGACCGTCTCCAGCGGAGGCTACCTCCCATTCGACATGGCCACCAGTACTGATGGTCAGTACGTCCTCTCTGCGGAAAACGATAGCCGAACTGCCCCGTCAGACCGAACCCAGTGGACGGGTGATTGCTGGAAACTGGAAGGAGAGCCAACCAGCTACCCGGTCGGTGTCTCCGAAGAATTAACAGCCGGCGGACGATTGCGGACGAGATATCTGCTGTTCGCGCTGGAAGAGTGTGTCAGCGGAACGTTCGAATTCGGTGCGGACGTGGAAGTTAACGGCAGTAGCAAGCGGATGGTTATCACGGTACGAATCGATTGAACACACGTCTTAGATCGAACTCATCCCACCCCCGACGACCAGCCCCTCGCCGGAGATGTAGCCGCGGCGTCGCTGACAAGAAAGAGCACCGAATCCGCGATGTCGCTGGGCACTCCGAATCGCTTCAGGTGGATGTCGTCCTCGTACCGGCCGGCGCGCTCGGCGCCTGCGGGTCGGTAGCCGGCTCCAGAGTCCGGCCCCGGTCTTCGAAAGCTGTGAGGTGGCGCTGGACGGTCCATCGGGCGCAGTCTAGGTCGTCGGCGAACTTGGCTGAACCTGTGGGTCCTCGTGCAGCCGTTCGAGGAGGGTGAGGCGGTCCAGGGAATCGGCGAGGAACTGCAAGGCGTTGTTGGTCATCTCTCATGGCTGGGTTGAGGAGTGGGAAAATCTGATATGAATTCCATAATCGGATTTGTAAACCCCGAATCGATAGACGGGACCACTTCTGAAAATCATACCCTCCGCTTCAGGCCTGTAGCGCCATGATAATCGTTTCGAATCCCCGCAAGTACAATCTATATTTTGCCCAAAACCGATTATGACTCGGTGTCGCCAAACCCCTTTGATTGCTCGGAAACGTAGCTCAGAAGCCCCCTAGACGTAGATTCCGCCTTCTCGATAGTCGTCCACGACCCCGAAAAACAGCCTCAAAAATCTTCATAATCGGATTTAGTCTAGCGATTAGCCATCCCCGGGCCTACGTGGCGGCACACTCAAATCAGCCAAAATCGACGTTCCTGAGCAGGGTTCGTAAACCGGCCGGTCGTGACGACCATTCCGCGTTTGGGGCCGTCGAAGTCGAACGTCGCGGTCGCCGAGTGGAGCTTCTGGACGACTGGGCGCCCGACCGTCCCCGTGTGCTTGCACTCGACGATGATCGCACGCCGCGTGCCGTCGACGACCTCCTCCATGATGACGTCGCGACCCTCGTCAGCCGTGCGGTCGGCCTGGCGGACGTTCTCGTAGCCGAGATTGCGGAAGACGTCCTCTATCACGTCCTCGAACTCGAACCCTGAGAGATCGTCCAGTACAGCCATCCCGAATTATGTGGACAGTACGTTGCAACTGCCAAATACGTTGCCGAACGCAGCCCCGTGTTGTTTTTGAACCCCCGAGAGGGGTGCGGGGGTGATCGAACGAGCCTCCCGCGAACCAACCTATGAGTGGAATCAGCGACCCACGCTCGCACGTACAGGCACGGACCTCGGCTGATCCCGACGTCATCTACGTCGGTTACCGTCGTCGAGGCCGCGCCATCGTCGAGAAGCAATCGGACCAAGAACAGCTCACGCCAGAGCGGAGTCTCGAGCTGGCGAATCACAGTCCTTCGGGCTTCGAATGGGGATATGGTGGGAGTGGGCCGGCGCAGCTCGCACTCGCCCTTCTGCTCGATTACACTGACAATGTGGAGGTGGCACTGGCGGAGTACAAGGCGTTCAAGACCGAGGTTGTGAGCCAGCTAGAGTGTACAGGACCCGACAGCTGCTGGCAACTCACCGGACACGAGATAGATGCAGCCCTTCGTGAGATAGTCGACGATCCAGTCGCCCCGTCCGTCAACTAACGATCACAGAGACCAATCAATGTCAGAACACACCCAGCAGCCTCGTACGGGCCCGGAATCGCCGCAGAACCGTGAGCGTCAGGCACCAACCGAGTACGTCGAGCGAAGCGATGTCGGCGTCTCACTCACGGTCAAACTCACTCGCGGTACTGGCACTCGCGACCCAGAGGACTATCCGCTGTTCATCGGCGTTCCGTCTGGCGGCGACTACGCAGAAAGTGAACTCGTATTGACTTAACCGTACATGGTGGAGTGTCGAAAGACCATCAACAGCAATGCTTTTTCTGTGAGGATTTGATGTGTGAAATATGTCCGAGGTCGACATCCCGCGGGGATTCGCCTAATCCGGGAACAACGTGGGGAGACACGGGCTGAATTCGCGGATCGAATTGGCGTCACCAGAGCCTCGGCCGGGAACTGGGTACGGGGTGATACAGATCCACGATATGCTCCTCAGGAGGCGCTTATCAACGCGATACCGGAGGATATCTCGGTTGAGGAGGTCTCGAACGCTAACAGTGGGCTAGACGACGAAGCATGCGCACACAACACTGAAAAACGGTTATTTGCGTCCGACCGGCTCCAAGAGCCGCACTTTCGGAGGATGGCTTATTTCCATCGTATTGCGTGGAAACTGTCTGCACTCAGGTGGCAAAATCGAGTTATCTACTGTAATCTACTACTCCCGTCTCGAAATCGCACTCAATCCTCAGAAAGTTCCGTTATTTTCCCTTATTCTGGTAGTGTTGCCACTCCTGATTTTCGGACCCGGTGTGCGATCTCAATACGCTAATCGACGGGAACTAACGCAGCACTCACCATCTCCACGACCATCCCCGCCGGAATCTCTGGTGCGTACTCCATCTCCTCATCTACACCAGCCTTCAACAGAAAGTCCGTGACCCGCCAAATATTGTAGAGCAACGCTGCGAACACGAAGTAGAACAATCGGACACGGTAGTCCCTCGAGGACGTCTTCGCCAGAAAATCGTTCTTGATGCTCTTGTACTCATTCTCGATCTGCCATCGCTGACTATACCGATCACAAAACACCTCTGCCTCAGCTGGCTTCACGACTCGATTCGTCGCGAAGACCGCCGTCCCATCACCGCTGCTGGATGGAACGTACAGGAACCGCATCGAGTGAGACCCACCATCAGTATGCATTGTTCCCGGCTGAACTGCGACATTTACCCCGTCTTCCTCCATCTGACCGATCGCATCACGTTCCTGGTTCGAAATCCGCTTCGGAATCAGATACTCCACTCCAAGGTTCGAGAGCGTCTGAAACGTCTGCATCGAATCGAACTCGCGGTCACAGAGGACCATCTCAATTGGAACATGCTCCTGTGCTCGCTGGATTAATCGACGAACGACTCGGTGAACCTTGTTTGATGGATTCTCATCCCAACTCGAACTTTCCCGAACAGGCTCGATAGCCAAGATAATCGGGACATTGCGACCCACAATCGACAGCGTCGCGAATTTGAATGCTCGCTCATGGTTTTCTTTCGTCCCGCTCACCATCGGCATTCCCTCTACGTCCCCGTGGTAGGGAATCGTCGTGATGTCAATAGCAACCGTCACGGGCCGTCGAAACGTCGCCTCTGACTCGATCCCGGAGAGCAATCGCTCTGTTGCCTTATCGAACCCATCGATGAGGGTTTCTCTATCGAATAGCTTGACAGAACGTAGATGGGTGTCACCGTCGGGACCATACTCGACACCACGCTGGAGCTGGAAGCGAGCAGCGCCCTGTGCCGTTCCACATCCGACCATCCCCATGTAGGTCTGGAGTTCAAAGAACTGTGTATCATCGTAGGACGAGTTCTGAGCGCGCCCTGAGTCGAACGCCCCGAACCCATGCTCGCGAGCTAACCGTGTTGTTCGGAAAATCTGCTCGTCGGTGAACTCCTCGTGTTTCTCGTCGTCTGTCTCGTTCTGTTCTGGTTTTTCGTTGTGTGTGATTTCCGCTTTGGGTCGGACTTCTGGATCGTCGTAACCTCGGTCGTGGTTTTCTTTGACTGCGTAGTGTGCTGCGGTCTCGACGAACTCCCGGACAGCCTCGTCAAATCGGTCGCGCCAGGTCCGTGAGAGTACGGACGGGTCCGGCATGCTGTCGAGGCCGATCTCAGCAGCGAGTTCGGGCGAGTTTGAGATATCGTCGTAGCTGTTGCCAGTGAGCTCGCGGTAGAGAAATAGCCGGAGCATTGCTTCAAACGGATACGGCGCAGGGTGCCATTCTGGATAGGGATCTTCGAGGGTATCGGTAGTGATGGGAACGTCCCCTATTATGGTACTGACTGGCTCCTCGGAATAGAGCATCTGAGACACCTGAATCCCGACGCGGAACGAGTTGGTCATCCGCCGTGATCGATCAGATGACGGCTCGGATGAAGCAGTCATTACGTACCGAATCGAATGCCAGCAAAGTGACCCTGTTGAAACTTCAGTCGCTAACTGGGTGGATAGCTGATCGTTAGATACACATACCTACCTAATTTCTACCCGAGTATTAGAGATAAGAAATAAAGGCATACGATAAACTCATCCTCCGAGGTTATGCATTATGGCAATTACCACGCAAACAATTCATGTTCCCTACATTTCCATACATATATATGATATCAAAACGTCGTAACAGGACGAAAATCATGCCAGAAAAAAACCTTGATGAAAGGGCTAAGCGGCACAGGAGGGAATTAAATGAAACCATCGACGATGGTGGGTGTACAGGAGCGTGGAAAGCAGCTGATAACATTCGTAATGGACCTCCCCAGCAAGACAGGGCTGAAAATGCCGCAAATCGGCGCAATATTTTACGGCGAATACTGGGAGTGTTCGGCACGTCGGTTGCCTCTGTCCTTGGATTCTCCCGGACAGTGACTGCAACCGATGACTCGGTCACATCGCAACCAGTGAGTCGGGAGGATCGAGAACGACTACTGGAAGAACTCCAGGAATTGTCAGACGCATACGATACACCAAAGGCTGTACGAAAAGCACTGTCAGAACATGCGCTTCCACTGTTAGAAGAACTGTCGGCTCGAAATCTTCTCGAGAGTTCAAGCCCATCGGGATTGAAAATCGATGAAGTCGTGTCCTTAGACGAGTTCGGGGAAGCTGGTGACGGGGTTACGGTCGTCGGAGATGTTCACGAGAATGGCACCACTGCAAATATACAGATACGGAGGAAACTTACCGATGGTTCCCTTCTCATCTCTGTTCTTCCGCACGTCGGGGAAGCATACGCGATTATTGAACGTGACTCGGACTCAGAGATATTGGCCGTTGATTCGACCGAAAACGTTTCGACACAGTCCTCCTGCTACACCGGTTCGGTCTGTTTCCTGATTCAAGTGTCAGGCCCTTCGGCAAGATGCGAGTACAGGGACATATATTGTTGTACGGATGGAACATGTTATTACGGTGATTGGGGGGGAACCTGCAATGCCTGTAATGATCCAGCACCATGCTGTAATCACTGCACGACGTGTTAACGTAGACTAACAAGATAGACTATGCGCTCCAAATCCCTCCAAATCGGTTCGATCGTAGTTATACTGTTACTCTCCGGGTGTAGTGGCCTCTTGGGTGGACAGCCCTCGTCCCCGGAGATGACTGACCGTACCGACGGGGCTCCAACTGAAACCCCCACAACCACACCTTCGAACTCGGTTCGTCTGGCGCCCGGCCTGACCGAACACGGCGTGGAGAAACCGTTTGTGCTCGCGACGGCACACTCAAACGTCCTCGAGAACAGGTCGTACACCGTCCGGAGTAGACACGTCGAGCGATACGCGAACGGGACGCTCCGCACACGGGCGGTCTCGGTTACCCGGGTCGCGGCAAACGATAGCTACTACTACACGACGAACACGACGGGAGTGGTTCCGGGATTCGGGGACGCTCGTCACGTTCGACTGACGATATGGTCCAATGGAACCGACCGATTCAGGGCGCTCACTGTCGACCAGAACACCACCTACGATCGCGTCTCGCAGGTCTTCCGGAGTGATCTGACGAACTCTCAACGCCTCTCGACCCTCTTCGTCGCCTTGAATACGACCGTGACGGAAAAGATCGTCCACGAGAATGGCACGACCCGGTACCGGGTCAAATCGACCGGCGTCGGGGTTCCCGACTCACTGGCAACGATAGAGGGCGTGGATTCAATGTCGAACGTCTCCTTTACTGCCCTGATCGCACCGAACGGGGTCGTGTACGAATACACGCTCTCGTACACGGCAACGCTAGACGGAAAGACAATTAACGTCACACAGGAGGTCAAGTTCGACGAGGTCGGAGAGACGACCGTCGACCGCCCAACGTGGGTCGACGAGGCCGGTCAAGTGAATCAGTCTTGAACGTCACCATCGATTCGACGAGGGTGAACGTTGATCCGGCGAGTAGCACCCCTGGACTGGGAACTTCCAACACGCCACGGCGGAACGAGCAATACGTCCGTCTCGAAGGTGCCGAGGAGCGCAGGCGCGGTCCCCCGACTCGATAGCAGCGGGGCTTCCGCGGTCGTCACCACGATAACAGTCGCGGGAGGACAGCAGAGAAAGAGAAAATCAGCATCGACTCCCGATCAGAGCGCCTCTTTTATACGCCTCCAGCGTCCGCTCGATATCCTCCTCGGTATGAGCATACGACACGAACTGCGACTCGAACTGGTTCGCCGTGAGCCAGACGCCGCGCTCCTTCATCTCCTGCCAGAACACGCGCTCCCAGCGGTCGGTCGCCGCCGCGTTCACGTCCGCGGTGTTCTTCGGGCACGTGCCGTACCGCGGGCAGGATTCGCGCTGGCTACAGCCCGCCTCGCAGTGCCCCTCGAACGTCTCGGGCGCGTCGCGGGACGTCGAGCGGCCGAGGGCTTTCGAGTGTCCTCTCCCACCGAATCAGGTCTGAATCCCGTCAGCTGTCACCGGCGATCAGGTCCTCGACGAACCGGAAGCCGTTCACGAACGTCACCGAGTCACCGTGCCCCTCGCTCACGAGCACGGTTTCGGGGCAGATCGCTTGATGTGAGCGTTCTACGCCGAATAATCGGAGAAACTCCTTCGTTTCTCGAAGCGAACAGCCGGTCGCGTGGAGCCGGACGGCGAACGCCCTGACGGGCGTCGCCGTCCGCTCTCGGCGGTGTTCAGATAAGGATGAAGAGTGAGGCGGTTCGTTTTCTGAGTGTTTAATGCCCGAAAACGGCCGTCTCAACGATTCTTTGGGCGATATTGATAGGTTTTGTGGAGCGAGAAGCCCATGGATAGTCCACACCCCGACTGGTGAGATACGGGATGAATACGTGATTCTCAGAGTATGATAAGTGAGCAGTAGCTACTTGACAGCTGTTCCGGAATTCGGGGCAGAGAAATAAAGGCACACAACAATCCATCCTCCGAGGTTGTGTCTCAATAGATTGGCTCAAGTCGATCACCCTAACCTCCCGGTAGAGCTCCCGTGGAGCTTGTTTGTTGGACAATCCAATTCCCATTAGTTGTATCACCATTGGGGAGATAATTGCAGGAATTCCCGATTAGCTACGCGTGCTCTACGAAACAGTACTTGAAAAGCGCGGTGACCGATACGTCATCTTGATTCCGGAAGAACTCGTCGACGGCGGGTCGCTTACACCTGGCGACGTCTACCGAGTGGCGCTTCTGTCCTCCTCGATCGGAGATCAAGGAAGTGATACGGACTTGGAACCGGCGCCGATCGTCGATCGGAATCAGAATGAGAATGGGACGCCACCGGTAGAAGAAGGCGAAGTACGGTCGGTAACCATCGACACATTGGAAGACCAGGGAGACGGTACCGCGAAGGTTGAGCGGGGGTTCGTCGTTGTTGTTCCCGGAACTCGACCCGGTGACAAGGCAGACATTGAAATTACGGACGTTAGAGAGTCGGTTGCTTTCGCGGAAACAGTGTCCAAGCCCGAAGTAAAATAGCTATTCACCCCGACGCCTTCCCCGCATTCACTAGCAACGCCAACTAGATACGTTCATTAAACCACTTCAGTGAATGTGTTCCCCCATAACACCCAATAGGTGTGTTCATTAACAATGTTCATTAGTTGTGTTCATTTACTATGTTCACTAACTACATTCATTGATGAACACCAATTCACCAAATAATGAACTACAAAAATGAATGAGCCCACCGAACTTTCAAGATGGATGGTATCCAAGATGTGTGTATGTTAGCGTACTCGACGTACAGCGAGGCAGGCGGGGTTGGTAAAACAACGACAGCTGCAAACTTGGCGGTCGCACACGCACGAGCAGGATTGAAACCGCTCGTCGTCCCGCTCGACCCACAGGATGGCGACCTGTCCCGGCTCTTCGGCGTCGACACCGATCGCACTGAATCCGTCGACAATATCGTCCGGCACATGATTCGCCGCCCGAGCGGGGATTTCAGCGACCTTGTCCGGACTGTCGAAAACGTCGACATTATCCCAGAACACAACATGCTCTCGGACCTCGCCGAGTACCTCCAGCGCGAGAAAGATCAAGCAGAAGCGATGGGAGAAGCATTCGGGATGCACGCGCAGTTACTTCGTGTGCTGCAAGAAGCC
>Ga0136557_1000587_pt1 | contig 26986 bp, 21 predicted proteins | sample AntRauTorckE6832_FD_104796 | JGI IMG/M metagenome (GOLD analysis project Ga0136557, IMG submission 104796) | Saline lake microbial communities from Rauer Islands, Antarctica - Metagenome Torckler E6 #832 | ecosystem: Environmental > Aquatic > Non-marine Saline and Alkaline > Saline | place...
AGACCGCCATGAGCAGCCATCGATGGTCTACAGAGTCAGTTGCCAGAGACAGACTGTTCTTGAAGTACTTAGGAGTGGACAGCAAATAGTGTACGCTTTAGCCGACTTTTAGGTTGCTACATGGAGGCTGGCATTAGGCAAAAGTATCAGGGTCGCTTTCTTTTCAAAAGCAATCTGGACAAGCAGTGAAAAGGGAGGAAGAACTCAAACAAAATGCTGCATAAAAAAGCGACATCTTCCTTGACATCGGCCGTTATATAGAAGGGGGAGGCTTAGTTTTAACTTTCCTTATAATTTTGATTTTGATGATCGACACAATAATCCCAATAAAGCTGTAATAGACAACAGCAAAAATAACAAAAAAAGAAAGGGTCATTCCATTGTTGATGTGGGCCTGACGCCACTGGGCAGATAGGTCCTGCATTTCTTTAGTAGTATTGGCAAAGGGTATTTTCCTGATTTTACCCTCATGGTGATCTAATAAAAAACTATCTCGATATTCATGGATACCCCATGCTATTAATTCGAGTTCAGGGTCACCATCGGCCTGCACGGCTTTAACAAATCCTCCTCCCCACATGTCCTCATCAAGAGTAAATACATATTTACCAGGGGTCTGGCTATTATTCCCGGCCAGCAGAATTTCATAAGATTTCTGCTCTCCTGAGGTTGTTTGTTGCACATGAACTGTAATTTGCTCATCACCTTTGCCCCATATTAGACCATTGGCTTCCACAAAATTGTCGTCGACATTTGCCTGGCTTGAAAGGGTAATGAATAGTAAGTAGGCCAACACGGGAATCGGCCACAAAAAAATTAAATATTTGATTGCGCGCTTCATATATGGATTCCAGGGGTAAAAAAATAGTATTGTTTACGGCCTATCCCCAACAAACGGGATAAGTACCTTCACGAAATTAATTACGAAGGTTCTAAGTTGCGAACTGTTCGGTTCCGGTATCAATCTTGTCGTGCCCTATCACAATGATTTTTGAACTCATAAACCTTTTTTACAGCTTGGCCAAAATCAAATTGCCGGCCATCACCATCTACGTCTTCTTCTTCGAGAACCATCCATGATGTTGCAGTAATTGTATGCAAAGTGAGTTGAGTTTTTGAACCATCATTTGCATAGTAAATAATTTTTCCCTCATCGAGCCGATAGGGTAATGGCTCGATTGTATCAGGAAGGCAATCTTTGGTTTTAAGAAAAGTAAATACAATGGTTCCATCAAATGATTTCTCGTTTGATTTCAGAAATGATAATTCCACATAGGAATCCCTCTCTTGATTGTACAAAATTTTTCCATCAAGCAGCTGCTTTGTAAATACTTCAGGAGAACTAATTGTCGACTTTTCTGGAGTATCCAGGTCAAAGAATGATGAACAATCTCCACTTTCTTTTACAAACCGCCCATTGACCCAACCCATCGTCCCTTGATAAACGATTCTGCACCACCAGCTACTTTCACCCGTACAACCCAGGTTTTTAAGACACGTTGCGTTATATGGGATTTTTCCTACCAATTCAGAGGAATCGGTAGGTTTGAGATGAATTGTCAATTTCTCGTTTGGCGTACTATTCCGTACGTCCAGGTAATCCGGACCATCAGCTGTAGCAAAAGCTAAAGAAGAAAAAAAGAATAAAAGCACGGTTATTGTAAAACCGTTAAACGAGAGACGTGTACGATGACGCATGTTGTACTGCTGCCTCTTTTCTTTCACCGCCAAATATTCACTTGTTGCCCACATACTCAAAAGCACATTTTTCTATGATGGCATCAGGATCCTTCATACTCGCATGGAGCCGTTCAATCGCCCTTTTATCCATGCTTTTGCCCAGCAAATGACAAAGTCTCAACCTTTCTTGTGTGGCTGAGTACTCTGGCGAAAATTCGTCAAAAGCATCTATGAGTTCCGGAATAGCTCCAGACCCAAAACGATGAAGCGCGTTCATTGCCACCTGGATTGTTTCCGGCTCTTCGCCCTGCTGAAGTGCCGATATCAAGGCCGGAATAACCCGCTGATCATCATACTTTGCCAATGCTTCAATTACAGATCCCCTGGCATAGCCGCGTTCTAAGGCTTCAAGCAGTACGGGTATCGACTCCGTGGAGCCAATTTTTCCAAGCGCATTAGCCGACATGTCTCTGCCCAGCCAATGATCATCGTTCATCGTTAGCGTATGCTCAAGTGTTGGGACAGCTGCAGAATCTCCCAATCTCCCAAGAGCCGGAATGATCCAGGCCCACAAGCCAGTTCGCACTTTGATATCTCTCTTTAGAGCGGTGATGAGTGGTTGAACGGTTCGGGGATCATCGATCTCACAAAGGGCTTTAACGCCTTCCGTATATTTCGGTACATCTTGTGATCTGACTTGCTCCAAAATATCATCAAGGTTACATGCTTGACGGCACTGTTCCCGGATGACTTCAAACCCGACCGAGGCCATTTGATTTTGCTTAATACATTTCTCTATACAATTTGAAGTGCCAGACGAATTGCCTAAAGCACCAAGAAGCTTATGTTGACTTGAATAGTCATAAAGTGGATCTTTTCCCCTTAGTTTGCCATTCTCCGGCGGGTCACCTGAGGCGCTAACCAAAGTGCCAAAGATAAGAAGTAATATCGAAATAATCGCAGATAAATGTCTGTAAATATGCATTTATTATTTGTGTGTATTTAGATTGGATGCTTCATAACACTTCAATATTTAAAAAAATGCTACCATTGACAAGCACAATGTGCAATCAAATTGGAAAAGGTGTCCTTGTCGCCAAGTTCTTCATCCAACCCTCTTAAACTCTCCACAATTTCGCTGATTTTAGTCGTAATCCACTAATGAATAGCATTGGAGACAACGTTTAAACACCTGTACTGAAGACACCCTGATCCGCAAAGAATATCAATCGTGGCAGCTTTTGCCGATGTTCACACTTGTTGAGTTTCAGCACTATCATCAGTCTCAAGTCAGAATCAGTAAAACAGCTGGTGTTCTTGAGTGTATACATTAAACGGGGCGAGATTCGTTTCGCATCCAAAGAAGGCGAGGGTTGTCCTTTGAAACCCTCCTACTACCCATCAAATTTATTCCTGATTACCAACGAAACTCAGCTGATCGGCCCAGGAGTCCGCCGTGTTGTTTTCATGGGACGCCATAAACCCATCCCTGGGGGCTTAGCTGCAGCCGTCCAGGCTGCAGATACCCATAAAAACAACACGGCGGGCTCCTTGCCCTTGAGTGCTTTGAGCTGAGTTTCGTTGGTAATCAGCAATTTATTAGACAGTCAATTGCACTCCATGAGAACCATCTTCTCATTAAGGTTACAGCAAATTTGCGCATCGTATATCAGAAAACTTTCGGTGGCAAATCGCCTTTTTTGTCCACTCTTCTCAGCTAGACAGATACCGCTTCTGGGTGCTTTGCTCCTCGTTTTCGGCTTGCTCGGTTTTCAAGAGACCAAGCCATATGCGTGGGTTGGTATCCTGGCTGGCCCTGGTACACTCATTGATAACGCCTTGTCGGCAATACTACCACGGATCTTCCTGTCTGCTGTTGGGGCCAGATAAATATCTCTTGTTTAATCATTAGAAATATACTTGAAAGTTGCTACTCGATTTTCTTCTAATGTCACGTCACAAATATATCGTCCCATAGCGCGTGAATCGACAATAAGCACCCTATCTGCACCATTATAGTCCGACTCTTTTATTGAATAATGAGCCGTTTTCGCGCGCTTGAATAATTCTATTTTAGCTTCTCCAGGTAAAATAGAAGAACAAAATTGTTGCATTTCAGTACCTCCAAATACTAATGGATAAAGTGTATACAAAATTACTATAATAAGAATTGATCCACCTATGATGTTCAACAATCTCCGCGTCAATTTATTATCCATATTGATTTTTTATTTTGATTCATTCCGTAAGATTAAGGTCTTGCCGAACCAGCAGTTTCCAAATTATTGCGGTGTTCAAAGACTATCTTTTCAAATTATACAACTCCGATTCAGATAAACAAAATAAATACTGCCCTGCCCAATCTCAATCATTCTTTCGTCTCACAAAATGATAGGTTTCTACTTTGAGGTTACGGGTAATCCCTTCAATTTGATTGCGGAGGTTAGTCGTGGCAATGTTAACCATTTAAGCAATTCTGCAAATTTACACTCTTCCTGTATCTCTTGGTCGGGCAGATCCTGTAATTTGGTTTCGGAGATGTTAGGCACCACGACAAGATCATGCAGGCTCATGTTGAAGATTTGCACTGCCAACCCAAAGAGTTTTGTGGATTGGTCGGGTTGAGGTTTTTCCTGCTGCTCATTGCTCACTTCCTGTCATCAGTTCTGCATTTGGGGTATCATTAATCTATGGCAATTCTCGCCAGATATCCACACAAACAGGAGGTGCAATATGAAAGTATCACAAGCTGTTAGTTTTCATCTGCAGTATCACCAGGCCAATTCCAAAAAAAAATACCATCAAAACCTGTGAGTTCGTTCTTTCCAAATTCTCCAGTCGATTCGGTAAACGCGATCTGGCGAGTATTTCACAAGAAGAGGTGCTGAGTTTTCTTATGTCAATGACTAAGGACAATAAGCAAGCCACCAAGAGGAATCGCTATTCTGTGCTATCATCTTTTTACAACTTTAGCATCAATACCGCATTACCAGCTCTCGCCAATCCCTGCAATACTGCAGTAATCAAAAAGATTTTCAAGAGACCTCAGGCGATTCAATGGCAAATCGTCGACAAAGAAACAGTCGATGAGATCATTTTCCGTACCATGAATGCGCGGAACCGTTTGATGCTAGAACTTATGGCAAGAGGAGGGATGCGCATTGGAGAAGCTTTAAATCTCACGCCGGCTGATATTCAGGAAAGCTCCCTTACCATCCAGAACCCGAAAAGTGGCAAAGCAGAAGAGCCGGTTTATGTTCCACGAAAAATCCTGGTAAGGTTAAGTGAGTATGCCAAAGCCAAAGATATTAGTACAAATGATCGAATCTTTCCCATCTCATATGTTGCCGCTTGGTCGATGGTGAAAAAGGCAGGCCAAATGGTAGATATCGAGTTGAAACCACACGACCTCAGACGCCATGCAGCTACATATGCCTCAAGGTCTGGGACCCCCATAATCAGTAAGGTGATTTTGCGGCATGCAGACCTTTCCACGACTCAACGGTACCTTGGCAAAGTGAATGACACTGAAGCAATCAGGTGGATAGAAACGCTGTATGGATAGGAGATTCACAACGGGTGAGTGCAACTACTCGCCCGTTAGGAGCTCAGTAGAAATCTTCTATTGGAACAGATGGGTAGACTACTCACCTTCGTAGTGGCAATGTCAAGCTCGGTAATCATTGTATGAGGTTAACTGATCTTTGGAAATGTCTACCTTGCAGTTGCTCCATTTTAGAGGAATTCCAGAAAAATAGGTATTTATACCATCACAGGAAAAATGCCAACGATACTTTAATACAATACTATTATGGTTGCCGATGGTTGTATTTTTTTTCTGAGAGCCTTTTTATAAATCAATTTCCTATTTGACATTTCTAAGGTATTTGGCCTAACATAAACCCAGGCTAATCTCCCAGCTATGCTGGGGAGAATAGCAAAAGCTATGCTGTAGTATTTGAAAAATGCTCCTTCCAGGGTAAAGGTCACGATAGCGATATTGTGACCGACCCAAGAAGAAGCACCAGATGAAAAAGACATTAGCCCACACAGCGTGGGAATGCAAATATCATGTCGTATGGATTCCTAAGAATAGGAGGAAAGTAGCATACGGAAACTTGTAACGGGATATCCGGAAAATACTTCGTAAACTCTGTGAGTATAAGCAAATAGAGATCATTGAAGGTATGGTCTGTGCGGACCATATCCATCTGTGCCTGTCTGTGCCACCAAAGTATGCCATCTCTTCCATAGTAGGTTATTTGAAAGGAAAGAGCACAATGATTTTATTTGAGAGATATAGCTATCTCCGAAGGAATTTCCGCGGACATCATTTCTGGGCACGTGGTTATTATGTTAATACGGTTGGCCTAAATGAGCAGAAAGTACGGGAGTATATAAAGAATCAACAGGAAAAAGATGCTGTTGAGGATCGTTATGATACTGATCTTGTTAAAGACCCTTTTAAGGGCGCCAGTAGCCAAGTAAAAGAAGAAGATAACGAATAAAAAATATCAGGTCGGTCACATATCGACTGGTTTTTCAATGAGCACGGATGGCCCCTTTAGGGGCGATCAGTATAGAATGCCCTTTTAGGGCTTTATGCAAGCCACCGGCTATGCCGGTGGTCATGACTATATCTTAATGGAAAAATCATCAAAACTTGTTCAATGGCTTGAGGCGAAAGTCTTTTGAATGTTTTGTGTAGCTAGCAACTAACCTGAAACAAGGCGAGTATAGATTAATGTTTGCCAAACGGTTTCAGTTAAAACCTATATTCTGCATTTTAATATAATTTAAATACATGCTTGCGTAGTATTTCGGCTGTTTTCTGTCGTGGCAAAAGGAGGAAATGAATGTGGAAAACTGAAGCCGCAAGGGTTCTGCTGTCTTTCGAGCGTATGTGTCATCAGCAGGCACGGAAGTGCCAGGGAAGATGGCATTGAGAGGTGGTTTTTCAAAATGAAGGAGGTGTGGAATGACTTCTAGGATCATGGGTACCTTAATTGTTTTTATTTTTTTAATCGTTCCAGCTATGGTCAGTGCAGAAGATCTATTCAAAGATCCGGTGACTGGCATGGAGTTCGTGTATGTAAAAGGTGCTTGCTTTGACATGGGCGATTCGGTTGGTGAAGGAGACCCTAACGAGAGGCCGGTGCACGAAGTTTGTTTGTCCGATTTTTATGTGGGAAAATTTGAAGTTACAAACGCTCAGTATAAAAATTTCAGGTCCATGCACAACAGTGGAAAACAGGGAGGTATAAACCTGGACAACGATAATCTTCCGGTTGTCAATGTGTCTTGGGAAGATGCGGATAATTTTGCCAAGTGGCTTTCAGAGAAATCCGGAGAAACGTATCGGTTACCGAGTGAAGCCGAGTGGGAATATGCCACTCGGGCTGGGTCTAGTCAGAGCAGATTTTGGGGGAATAATCCCGATGAAGCCTGCAAGTATGCAAATGTTGCAGATCTAACGGCAAAGAAAGAACGGCCATCATGGACGTCTTTTCATTGCAATGATGGCTATCTGGCGGCAGCCACTGTTGGTAGTTTCCTGCCGAATGATTTTGGTTTGTATGACACCCTCGGTAATGTCTGGGAGTGGTCCCAGGATGTCTACGACAGTGAGGCCTATAGCAAGTTGCCGAAACAGGATCCCGTGTATGCAGGTCAGGGAGAATACAGGGTCATGCGAGGTGGTGGTTGGAGCAATGGGCCTCTGGGAATCAGAAATTCGCACAGAGTAGGATTGTCACCGAATTTTGGCCATCACTCACTTGGTTTCCGACTTGTGAAAACAGCGAAATAGAGGAATTCACAAGAAAGCAGATAATTATTAGAAAACCCGGAGGCGCTACATGAAGAGAAAGTGTATTTTTATAACGATGATGCCACTTTACCTGATTTTTCTTTCTCTCCTATTAACAGGTACAGCTGCGGCAGACTCTCATTCAGGTTTTATTGGAGCGGAGACCTGTCAGGAGTGTCATGAAGAACAATATGCGAGTTACGCAAAATCAATTCATTCTAGGAAAGCAATCAAAGGCCCGGCTTCCCAAGATGCCTGCGAAGCATGTCACGGCCCGGGAGCAATGCATGTAGAAAAAGGCGGGGGACGAGATGTAGATATCTTTTCTTTCGATTCGGATGCAAGCGCCAGCGACAAATCGTCAAAATGTCTGGAATGTCATCAGAAAACACATGATTTTGATGTTTGGGATATGGGTAAGCATGCGCGCAATGAGGTTTCCTGCGATGACTGTCATGATATGCATAACAACGCGTCACAGAAACCGAGCCAGCCGGAAGTCTGTTTCGACTGTCACCGGGGAGTCAGATTCGATGTCAGCAAGCGCTCTCACCATCCCATTCTCGAGGGCAAGGTTAGCTGTTCTTCATGCCATTCTCCTCACGGCAGCATAAGCAGGAGCATGGTGAAGACTGATGATCCTCAGGAGTTGTGCTATTCATGTCATGCAGACAAACGGGGGCCTTATATCTATGAACACCCGCCAGTCGAGGAAAACTGTATGGCTTGTCATTTACCCCATGGCAGCAGGCATGCAAAACTCATGGCGCAGAAAGTGCCCAATATATGTCAGGACTGTCATCACTGGTCACGTCATCCAGCTACACCGTACGACGGTGAATCAGGCTTTACCGGCAGTGGTTCGAGCAATAGATTCTTTGGCCGCTCCTGCCTGAATTGTCATGGGGCCATACATGGTGGAAATACCTTTGAAAATCATGCGCTAACTCGATAGGAGGTGGGAATATGAAGAAAAGATTTTCGTTTTGTATGATCGCTAGTTTGCTCATATTTCCTTCCGGTTTCGCATTTGCTGAAGAAGATGTTGGACTTCGCGGGTCAGTCGAATTGGGGGGATGGTTTAACGATAGTGAAGATCAAAGTGCTAAATTTTTGGAATACCAGGATCCTCAAAGCGGTGTAATAAGCCATTTTTTACTTGATGGTTACAGGGACGCCTTCTTTTTCGGGGCCGAGGCGAAAAATGCTGGACGGGATGACCAGTTCTATAAAATAAAAGGTGGATTATATAACTCCTTCAAATTTTCAGCTTTCTATGATGAGATTATTCACAATCTCTCATTTGGGAACCGAACATTTTACTCAGGTGCAGGTGCTGGGAGTCTAATCGTTGGGCCACCCAATCCAAATACGCCTTCGACTTGGAGATCTTTTGACTATACGATCGAGAAGGAGCAATATGGTACAGATCTCGAATTTTTCACAGGCTCTCCTTTCTTTCTTCAGCTCGACGTGGACAGGGTTGAGAAGGATGGCCTCAAACCTCTTGGGACAGGCAGCTTCAGCGGTGCTGTTGAGTTGCCGGAACCCGTTGATTATACGACCGATAACGTAATGCTGGCCGGAGGATACCGTTCCCGGGAAATGTCATTCAAACTGTCTGGTATATACAGCACGTTTTCCAATGAAAATGACTTTTTGGAGTGGGAGAATCCATTCTTCCCGGCAATGGATCACAACTCATTGCCCCAAGACAATGATTATGGCAAGCTTGATGCGAGGTTTGCCTGGAGACAGCTGCCAATGATGTCAGCCTGGACCGTTAGGGCAAGTTATGCCAATCTCACAAATGATTTTAGTGCAAACGATTTTGGCGCAACGATACCAGCTGGGTTGAATACCACGGAATTTGAGGGAGACGTCAAAACCACAAAATTTGCCACCGCTTTGACCTCACAACCACTGGCGGATCTGGATACAAAAATCTTTTTTGACTACTACGACAGGGAGAACGATTCGACGGTAATCCTGTATACCGATGGTGGCAATGACACCCACCTCTTTGACTATACGAAGTATCGGCTGGGATTTGATGCCATTTATAAGCTCACTTCCAATAATAAACTCAGCGGAGGCTATACTTTTGAAGATGTCGATCGTAGGAATCGACCGGATGCGTCTGAGAATATGGACAATCTCTTTTTCGTAAAAATAAAAAATACCAGTCTCGATTTCATGACAGCTGAGGCTGGCTATTCCATATTGTTCAGAGAGACGGATGAGAATTTCGACCTTACTGGTCTCACTCCAAATGACGCGGAGTTTATTCGTCAATTCATACAGAGATATGATACCACTTCAAAGACAAGAAACGAGCTGAAATTTGCCTTCGAGTTTTATCCGCTGAGTAAACTTGATCTAGGTGTTGAGTATACCTACGCAAACAATGACTATGATGATGTCATTCTCGGCAGGACAGATGACACCGGGCATGAGCTCTATGTTGACTTCATGTGGAGGGTAGCCAGTTTTCTTCATTTAAGTGGTTTTGCCGGCTACGAAAATTATGAATCTGATTCGAACCATTATAACCATCAAGCCGGGTTTGCTGGTCAAACAGCTAATCCCACTGTGGGTGACGGCGCTCCAGCTTCATTTCTCTGGAGTCAGTTCAATGAGGAAGATTTCTGGACTGTTGGCCTTGCCGCTGACTTACCACTTATGCGAGATCGTTTGCTGCTGAGTTTTTCAGGGCAATATCAGGAGTCTGATGGTAGCTCAGATTTTACCACCAATGGAGGTAATCTTTTGGAATCTATTGAAGATTTCGAAGACTACTCTATTACATCCTTGGAATCCAAGGCAACCTATGCAGTCACAGAGTCATTGGATGTTACACTCGGGTATCTCTATGGCAAGAGTAATTATGATGACCTGCAATACCAGGGATATGAGTATGACCCAGGCGGTTCTTTATTGAGTTGGGCCTACGCGGATTATGATTATGAGGCCCATGTTGGTTATTTTACTGTAAAATATTCTTTTTAATCGCTGTATCCGGAGGTCCATCGGGCTCATACACATGGTCCGGTCGACCTTTGTATTATTTGATAGGATGTATTTGCATTGCCTGATGTATCGGCTGAGTTCTCATAATATTTTCAGTACCGGGAGGTGGGAGGCAACCGCTTCTAATAAAGGAAAAGACGAAAAACTCTTCATGAAGAGGTTACGAAGACGCACAATATCATTTTAGCAGAGGCTCGCATTGGCAATGTTAACCATTTAAGCAAATCTGCAAATTTACACTATTCCTGTGAAGTTCACATTAGGAACAGGTTTAGCGCTCTGCTGATGATAAATCAGAGGTGCACAGGAAGCACTTTAACCTAAAGGGAAAGATAGAACTGTTCACCTTCGTCCTGGCAATGCTAACCTCGGGATTTTTTCTTAATCGCAGATCCAGGATTGGGGAATTATCACGGGAAGTGTCAAAAAAAATGATATGGGTGTCTAACACAAAGAAATAATTTACATATTGACATTCAGTTGTCTTTTTGTTTGTATTTTGGCACTTTCAGGTGCTTGGTAACAAACTGAAAAAGGGAACCCGGTGTAAATCCGGGACGGGCCCGCCGCTGTAATCGGGGACAAATTCCACGGTAAAGCCACTGTTCTTTTGGGAATGGGAATGGGAAGGTGTGGAAGGAGAAAGATCCGAGAGTCAGAAGACCTACCTGGATTTCTGTTCGTTTTCTCCGGAAAAGAAACGGACAAAGTGTAATCTGGGAGATGATAGGGATATCCTGGATCAATTACTTGATTGGTCTGGGATTTTTGTTTTCCAGACCGTGAAAAAAGGAGGTTGTTATGAAGTTGAAGTCATTTTTTTTTCGCGGTTGTTGTCGTTATGTGTCTAGCTGTGACAACACATAGTCAAGCAAGCAGTGCTTATAAAGTTACACATAAAAATGCCATTGTTCTTGCAATGTTTGGCACCACTGTGGAACCAGCTCTGCAGGGGTTGCGCAATATCCGCTCTAAAATCATCACCAAATATCCGGACACAACAGTACGGATAGCATTTACCTCAAATATTATTCGAAAAAAATGGCAACAACGAGCAGAAGACGCAGAATATATTAAAGCTCACCCCGAAATACCCGCAGACATCCTCCACGTAAAGACACCACTTGCCACAATTGCAGATTTGCAGAACGATGGCTATGACACCATAGTCATACAGCCAACACTTATTTCTATGGGGGAAGAATTCCTTGACCTGCACACGTATGTAAATGCTCTGATGAATATGGGCACCTTAAAAAAAGCTAAGTATAAACCTTTTTATAAAGTGGCTCTCGGTAGACCAGCGTTGGGAACATATGGTCTGAAACACCCTTATGCCGAGGACATTCATACGGTTGTCGAGATAATGGAGCCCGATGTTCAGCTAGCAATTAACGAAAAAGCAGGACTTGTTTACATGGGACGCGGCAATGAATTCTTCCCCGGAAATGGAGGGATATATCTAGAGCTGGCTGCCAAGATGCGGAAGATTTACCCCGAGGTTGTAACAGTAATCGGAAATGTAGAGGGCTATCCCGCCATTGAAGATGTTATCGAAACCTTGAAACTGTATGGGGTCAAAAAGGTGCTTCTTAAACCGTTTATGGTAGTGGCCGGTGATCATACAATTAATGACATGGCCGGCCCCGAAAATGATTCGTGGGAGTCTATTTTGGAGAAAAACGGTTTTGAAGTTGTTGTTGTGACTGAAGGACTTGGCGAAAATGACAACTTTGCCAATATCTTTGTTGATCATACCGCTGATGCAGCCATTGACGCTGGCCTTAAGTAAACATCTTACCAAATTAATGAAATCTGGGCCAATTCCATATTGGCTCAGATTTAGTTGTCTATGCCACCAGCCAGCAATACTATTTCGGTGATATAAAGTGTAGGTACTTCTCACTATTTCCCATCGGTACCAGGTCTTGATACATTTTGCCACTCATTCGTCTTTTCCTTATGAATCTTTGATACATCATAGGTACTACATTGTGTCTATACGGAAAATCAATTATAGTGTCAGCAGTTTTTCTTTCCTCTCTATCCCAATGTTCTTGACGTATACAACTCGACTAAGAGGTAGTTTATCTTTTTGCATGAAACAAGATACAGGCTGGGCGACTTTATTCTCATAGAACATAGTAGTATTTCTCTCACTTGGCTGTTGCAATATCCAATGGGTACCCAGCGAAGTGGAAAATGCTGTGTGATTGGCAATATTCTTGTAATTTTGCCTTGGGACCGGCACAGTCCTGGTTTCTTGAGGATGGAGTTTCATGAGCATTTGATGAAATTGCCAGAATGGCATAAAACCACCTTCTATTGTTTTGCCTCAAGCCTTCGCCAGGTGGTTGCTGGAGGGATGCTCGAAAATCATATGATAGAGCAACTTGCAGTCAATGCACTCACCCCTGATTCAGCCAAAACCATAGAGCCAGGGTACTTCCGACTTGGTCGACACAAAATCATAGTCGCTGACAATAACACTCTTGCCTGGCAGTCCATAGGGCCACACAACAAAATCGTTTGCGGCACCTGCTTCATCGAATCAGGAGTCCTTCTATTAGATTCTAAAAAAGAAGAATTGGAAGAAGTTACAAGGAGATCGTTTTATGCGGAACTCAAATTGTTGCAACCATGGAATACAACATCTCTATGGGGGTACGCAGCGTCTATAAATCGTTGTAAAAATTCCGATAATAATATGTGTTACGAAGCTTCATGGCCATCAGAATCTACAATGACCGCAACAATTGGCAGAATCCCTTTGATAGTCAGCCGCGGACGCGATAAAGAAACAGCCTCAGAGCTCAATACACCTAAGGATGAGAATCGTAAAATCGAATTGCAACTCCCAGGTAATCTGGCAATTCTGAGTATAGATACAGTCTACAATGGATTGCGCATCGGGGTACTGATTTCAAAAAAAGTGCTTTATTATGTTGCAAAAAGCTGGACCTTTTTCCTAAGATTCCTACAGAAAAAAAAACATCGTGAACGTAGATAAGATAACAATAATCCTTGCCTCTTACTTCATCAGGTGCAGCTGGATATGAAGATTGTTTTTGGTGGTGTTATCTTTCTTGCCACGGAATGAATGGGAATCTTCCCTGAGACAATATTGATCCCGGTGATTGTATGTTTGGATTCGGCCTGATTTTCATTCCAACTATCCTCCTTGTTTATATCATCTGGAGAACTTCCTCAACTCCGAGACTCGCTAAAACTGTTTCGACAAGGATGTTCATTTATGGCGGAATCCTCATCTGGTTGTTCATCGCAGTCGGACGATTTCTTGGTCATGGAGAAGGGCAGGCATGGACTACAACTGCCAATTTTATAGGGATCTCTCTTACGGGTTTTCTCTTTCTTCTTTTCGTCTGTCTTTTCCCTGTTGATCTCCTGACAGGATTCGGTCGTTTTTTTCCACACATTGCTCCGAAACTCCGGGGCTGGGCACTGGTGGGAGGCTGCCTGCTCGCAATAGTAGCGACGATTCAGGGGGTCAGACCTCCGACAGTGACCAGCTATGAAGTACAATTGAATGATCTCCCAAAGAATTTAGACGGGACAACCCTTGTGGCACTTTCTGATCTCCACCTGTGGGTCTATTTTAGACCCACAGTGGCTTGAATCCCGTGTCGAACAAGTGCAAGCATTGGAACCCGATATGGTTGTACTGCTCGGGGATACCTACGAAGGCCATGGAGAGAATACTGAAACATTTGCCCCCGTGTTCCGAAGATTATCCGCCCCTTTGGGAGTCTGGGCCGTCAATGGCAATCACGAGAGTCACGGTAAACCAGAAACTTTGAAAACATCCCTTAAGGGAACACAGATATATACGCTGCGAAACAGTATGACTCAACCAATACAAGGCTTAGTTTTGACGGGTCGAGACGTTGTCCATGATCACGCACAAGTTACAAAGACATTGTCTTGGAACCCGCCGCCAGAAACGCCCTCAGGTGCCCTGATCTTATTATCGCATATCCCTGAAGACTACCATGGCGCGGCACAGGCAGGAGTCGATCTCATGTTGTCTGGCCATACTCACGGTGGTCAGGTGTGGCCCTTCAGTCTCCTTGTTGCCCTGAAGCACGTCATGGTCAGCGGGCGTTACGAAGCTGAAGGCATGACTTTGCTGGTCTCCCGTGGCACTGGCACCTGGGGTCCTAGAATGCGCCTGTGGCATCCCGGCGAGATTCTCAACATCACTCTCAGAGCTCAAACTGAAACACATACTGCAATGAATGCTGAACCAAAAATTTGAAAAGAGTATTGATGACTGGCGTATTACAATACCTATAAAAGACTAAACCAAAAACATAAACACTACGTGAGGTGAAAGACGAATGAATAAAAACAATCAAACACTGGTATGGGATCTATTTGTACGTGTATTCCATTGGTCATTGGTCCTGTTTTTTTTTGCAGCATACCTGTCAGGAGATGACAAAGATGGGTTTCATCGATATGTCGGCTATACTGTTTTCGGTCTTGTCGCTGTTCGTATAGTTTGGGGTTTTTGTGGCACAAAACATGCCCTTTTTCGTGATTTTATCTGCCCTCCGGCAAAGGCCTTGAGCTATTTAAAAGAACTCTTAAGCGGAAAGCCTAAATACTATACTGGCCACAATCCTGCTGCAGCCTGGATGATTATTTCATTACTGGCTCTCACCATATTGACCTGTGTAAGTGGATACGCTGCATTTACTGCCAAAGGTAAAAACCCCTCATTCGAATCTGGCAATGTCTTTTCAATTGTAACAAATGTTTATGCAGACGACGATGAACATGAAAAGCATAAGGATCGGAATGCTAAAAAAGAAAAACATGACAATTCCGAAAAGGACGACCTTGAAAGTGACAGCATGTGGGATGACATCCATGAGATATTTGCTCAATTAATGGTGGTTTTTATTTGTTTTCATATCATTGGAGTTGTTGTTTCGAGTAAGATGCATAATGAAAACCTCATAAAATCAATGATAACGGGGAGAAAAAATCCACATAGCTCATGATGGATCTTGGATAGTTTAGATTTCTCATGGCAGCATTTCATTAGACTAAATTTGTCAGAGTTAACATGCCTACTGAATTTTCAAAGCCCGAGGTAAATTTCTGAGGCCTACCTTATTCCTGTCTCAAAATTTCATTATCAACATCAGCAACATCTTGTTCCACGTCAACCTATTCACATAGTCAATGAAGTGAAACACGACCTGTATACTACCAACTGTTTTGCTGCCTATAGCCGTTATATTTTAAGATGCAACTAAAAGAAAACCGGCTTACAGTAAGGTAGCTGACATATTTTTAGAAAATATTTTATTCCATATGCACAGAGTCATGAGAGTATAGTGCCAGGCGCCCACCCAGCCCCCCAATGGGGTCCAGAGAAATCAATCGTACCCCCAACCCCTACAAATACCGCCGCCGGTGTGATACCGACCAAAGCCTAGAAGATTCGACAACCACCCTCAGTGGAAGGCATGATTATTTTGATGCATTACAATGATATTTGTTTTTGAGTTTGGTCCAGATTTAGCAGAAATGTTTTATGGCATTGGATATCCACAACGGCGGGACAGGGGCGGGACAAAATGGACATAAAACAAAAAAGGACTTACAGCAAAAAGCCATAAGTCCTTGTAATTTCTGGTGCGCCAGGGAGGATTCGAACCCCCGACCTACGGATTCGTAGTCCGTCGCTCTATCCAACTGAGCCACTGGCGCTCAAGAGGAATTGTTTATACTCCAGATTTTTGTTTTTATCAACCCCGTTTTTGCTCGGTTTCATCTTTTTCCAACTTATGGGAAATTATGTCGTTATCGGCCGGTTTATATTGGGGGTCGGCAATGATGACCACTTCAGTATTATATTTATTCTCAAGCTCCCGAATCTCCTGACGCTTATTGTTGAGAAGATACCCGGCAACATCCAGCGGAAAACGGCATTCGATCTGCCGGACCATCTTGCGGCTCGCAGCAGTATGGATACGCCGAAGATAAAAAAGCGCCAGGGTCTCTACGGAGCGTACAACCCCTCTGCCCCTGCAATTGCTGCAAATTCTATAATTGCCCATTTCTATGGGCGCGCCCAGTTTCTGTCTGGAAATCTGCATAAGACCGAATTTTGAGATTCTGCTGATATCCACCTTAGCCTTATCCCGCTTCATTGCAGCCTTGACCTGTCGCTCCACCTCGCGAATATTTTTCTTGGAGCGCATATCTATGAAATCGACGACCACCAGCCCGCCTAAATCGCGCAGACGCAACTGTCTGGCGAGTTCCTTGGCCGCCTCCATGTTGGCCTGGAAGATGGTCTCCTCAAAGTTATGGCCTTTACTGGTGGAGCCGGAGTTAACATCTATGGCAACCAGCGCTTCGGTGGGGTCAATGACAATCGAACCGCCGGAGGGGAGATTGACCTTGGGCTGATAAATAGACTCTATCTGATCTTCGATGGAGTACTGATTAAAAATCGGGCGGGCACCTTTATGGAGCTTGCACCTGACACTGCGCTGCTTTGATGGCAGCATCTCGATAAAGCCCTTGACCTGCTCAAAGGCGTCTTTCTCATCGACCTGGATCTCCTGCAGATCGGGATCGAAGTTCTCCCGAAGAAAACGCAGGACATGGTCATGATCCTGATAAATCAGCCCCACGCCCTCAAGGTCCTGCCCCTTTTTCTTGACATCTTCCCAGAGCCGCAGCAGGTAGTTAACATCCCTTCCAAGGGCAGCCTTGGTAATATCTACCGATGCTGTGCGCACGATCCAGCCGATGCCTTCAGGAATCTTGAGGGAGAGGATATGATCCCGTAATTTGTTGCGGCGCTCCTCGCCCGAGATCTTTCTGGAAATACCCTTGGAATCGGACCCCGGCATCAGTACCACGCAGCGTCCGGGCAGTGAAAGATAGGTCGTCATATTGGCGCCCTTCTTCCCGATCTCTTCCTTAACAACCTGGACCAGCAGCTCGCGCCCTCGTTCCAGCACATCGGTAATATTAAGTTTTTTCCACTGCTGCTGCTCTATAAGCCGCTGGACCCTGTCGCTGACGTTTTCCTTATAATACTCAGGATGGATTTCGCCAAACGGCAAAAAACCATTTTTCTCAGTACCATATTCAACAAAAGCCGCCTGAAGATTGGGTTCAATGGCGACAACCCGCGCCTTATAAATATTGTTTTTGGTCTGGACATGGGTACTTGTCGCCACATGTATGGATTCAAGCAGACCATTTTCCACTAGCGCCAGTCTGCATTCTTCAGGCTCCTCCGCATTAATAAGGAGTTTGGTCACCGGCTTAATTTCCGGCGTAGTTTCCGGCCTGATATCCTGCTCAGTATCCTGCCATGTTTCATCTAAAAATTGCTCGTGCTGCTGAGCAGCCTGGTCCTTTTCGGCTTCCTGGTTTTCCAGCGGTTCAGCGTCGTTCTCCGTCTGCTGTTTCTGTTTGTCCCTGGCAGCCTGGGGTCTTCTTCCTCCCCTGCCTCTGCGCTGTTGGGGGGGGGTCTTAGTTTTTTCCGCCGCCGGTTGAGCTGCATTGCTACTCTCATCGCTACCGCTTATAGTCGCCACATCGGCCGAGGTATCCGGCTGACGAGACTCCTGGTCTTGCGGTGCCGCCTCCTCGGTAGCAGCAACGGGAATTGCATCGGTTTTCACCGAGGAATCCTGCGTCGATGCACTGGTCTTTTTATTGGCCGGTTTACGTCCACGCCCTCGCGATGGACGTCGCGATGCGGCCTTTCGCGGTGCTACCTCATCGGTTGAGGCATCGACGGAACCATTTGCTTTTCCGCCTGTATCCGTGCTCGTCGCAGTCTCATTGGCAGGCGTCATTTTTGACCGGTCGGATTTTTCCCGAGGTTGATGTTCCTGCCTCTCTTGCACAACGACAGTTGATGTTGCTTCCGCTTTTTCAGCAGACTCGGATGATGACTCCCTGGACGGGGATATTTTGTCGACGACGGTGCTTTTCCACCATGCACCGATGGTTGCCTTTTTGCGTTCTTTTTTCTGGGGCGGATTGTTGTTTTGTTCTGAATCGTTTGTTTGTTCGGTCATGTAATTTCCATGGCTGCACGCACAGTAAACACTCCTGCCGGTACAGCTCTCCAAGGGCTCCCATCGTGGCTTGGCACCTCCGGGAACCCAGTTAATCTCAGCGATGGCTCTGTACCATCCCTGCAAGGATTTTTCAGCGGGCTTATGCGCTATACTTTAGAGGTGGATAGCTATCAGCCATCACCGGCCAATGCCATCCATTAAAGAGTATCACACAGTTCTCTCCACATTTTCCCGCTATAACCGCATGTGTTTAAGTACCTTTGTGAAGAGAAGAATGTACCAATGCGGTTTTGATCCTGCCGTGGCCTTGTAATCTGTTGCCGATATTGTCTAAATTGTTTATGAGGTCACCTTGGAAAATGGCTCTTCTCGGAGCCTCCCGTCGCTCACTTACCGTCCAATCTCTTCGTTGCGCGAGAAAATATTATCCTCGAAGGTAAGCGTAGACTCCGAAAAATCTCATTTTTCAAGGTAGCCTTAATTCTAATAACCACCAAACTCAGCTCGAAGTGCAACTCAGTTTGAAATGCCAAAGGGCAAGGAGTCTGCCATGGTGCTTTCATGGGGGTGTGGTGTCCAACGAAAACACCGCGGCAGACTCCTGGATCAATTAGCTGAGTTTTGTTGGTGATCTGGTATTTAATAGACCAGAATAAAAATAAATCACTTGGCCCGCATTATCAAGCTAAATTCTGAGTTAGTCCTTGACACTCGCCCCTCCAAAAAGGTAGTTTCGAGAAGCTACCATCACCCGCTTTTTGAAAATAACGAGCTATTGATTGATCTTGCCATTCGACGGTAGCGTCGCGCTATGAGCGACTCCAATCAACATTGAAGTTTTGTGGTCGTCAGGAACACAACTAAATGCATTACGCAGACAAGGAGAAAAAGGTGACAAGATCTTTGCCACACTGGAAGAGAGGTATGCACAGCTGCGTACTTTCAACTTTACTTTTGCTTATATGGGGAGTCCCCCCCTGCCTTGCTGAATCAACGGCTACGTCGGAATGGAATATCTCGGCTGACAAAATCAGCCGTCTCAAGAATCCGGAAAGAATAATTGCAGAGGGGAACATAGTCCTTGAAAAACGACGGAAAATACTGCCATCTGCCACTGAAGATACCCCTAAACTCTCAGATTGGGCAGAACTTCTGGAAGAAAAGAGCACACCAGTCTCCACTACTCCGGACAGCCTCGAAACACAACAAGAACCACGCTACAAAACCGAAACGATCATTAGAGCAGACTGGATAACCTACTATGTCGAAACACAGACAATTGAGGCAAAAGGGAATGTCATTGTTGACTCAGGCGATGACAAGCTCATGGCCAGCGATGGACGAGTAAACCTTACTCAGGAAACCGGTTCATTTAATAACTCCGTCATTGTGCGAAAAGATAATGAGCTGCACCTGGAAGGAAAAACAATAGAAAAAACAGGAGTAGAATCCTACCGCATAGAAGACGGCTGGGTCATAACCTGTAAAATTGAAAAGGGTGAAACGCCGCCATGGAGTTTTTCCAGTTCTGAAGCCACTGTGAAATTAGGTGGATATGCCGTCCTCAAAAATGCAAAATTTAATATACAAAATATCCCTGTTTTTTACCTGCCGTACATGATCGTGCCTGTAAAAAATCAGCGCCAAACAGGATTTCTTTTCCCTGAATTCAGCAATTCCAGCAGGGATGGAGCCGGTTTGAATGTACCCTTTTTCATCAATCTCTCCGACTCAACGGATATTACCCTTTACCCTGAATATTATTCCAAACGCGGAGTAATGCCTGGTGCTGACTTTCGTTACGTTGTTGATGAATCAAGTAAGGGAAAATTTACGGGAAGCTACCTGGATGACGATCTTTCAGATCCTGAGAATACGGAGTACTACGCCGATACCGGATTCAGCCACACCAACAACGACCGGTATTGGATCCGTGGAAAGGCCGATCACGATTTCGGCAACGACTGGATTTCCAGACTGGATGTAGACATAGTCTCAGACGAAGATTACCTGGAGGAGTTCAATTCCGGCATAACAGGATTCAAAGACACTCAGGAATCCTATTTGGAAACATTTGGCCGTGGTTTTGAAAACCAGAGCGACGATCTCCGCACCAACAGTCTCAAATTTCTCAAATCATGGTCTGGTTCTTCCCTCAACATTGATTTTCTGGCAATCAATGATGCCGCAACCGGCGACCGCAACCCAACTCCACTGTGGAAGCTCCCTTCCGTTGACTATACCGGCACAAAACCGTTTATGGAATCCGGTTTCACCTTTGAATGGGACGCCGACTATGTCAATTACTGGCGAGAAGAAGGAATCGGCGGTCACAGGGTGGATCTGTTTCCTCGTTTGAGCACCCCGGTAAATCTGGGCCCATACCTTGAGTCGCGGGCCGAATTAGGAGGCAGGGGAACGTTCTATTCCGTCGAAACCTATGGTGAAAGCACCTGGTCCGATGATGATAATCCCTCCCGTTTCCTTCCCATCTTTGAGACGGAAGTCGCCACAACACTCGAGCGTAACTTCTCTTTGGCATCAGCATCCTATTCACACCTGACCCATAGTGTTCGTCCATTTATCGAGTATAATTATATTCCCGAAGAAGACCAGAGCGATCTGCCAGTCTTCGATTCCATCGACAGAATAGACGAAACCAATGCCTTCACTTATGGAGTTGACAGTTTTTTCACACTCTATGAAGACGATGAAATTTCAAGCCGTTACGGATATGTTCGAATGGAACAGAGTTATGACCTGCGCAATGAGGCATCCGATGAACCTTTTTCTCCAGTCACCCTGAAACTCGGCTGGAATCCTCTCAAAAGACTGTCGATTGCCTACAAAACACTTATCCCGGTAGAAGACGATGATAATACTACACATGGTCTTGAAACCATCTTTTCAAACAGCCGTGGTGATAACGTTTCGTTTGACTACCGCTACAATGAAGATGAAGATATTGAACAGATTAACGGCAACCTGAACGTTTGGATACTCCCGGAGGTTGCCGCTGCCTTGGATTTTGAACACTCCATTGCGGAAAGTGAAACCAACGAAGCAACGTTTTCTTTAACCTATTTTGCCCAGTGCTGGTCGGTTGAACTGCAAACACAACATACTCCGACTGATGAGAGAGTAATGCTGGTGTTCAACCTTGCCAATATCGGCTCTTCTCTGGGACTTGGACTATAGGCCACCTTGAAAAATGGCCCTTTTCTCCAATCTCTTCGTTGCGCGAGAAAATTTTATCCTCCGATAAGCGAGGTACAAGACTCCCAAATATCAACTATATGTCTCCGGTAAAATTCCCTCACGCGCCTCGACCTTGGAGAAAAAATCTCATTTTTCAAGGTAGCCTATAGCTACTTTCTATTATGCACTACGATGTCTTTAACGGTGATGCCGACGGCATCTTCGCCATTCACCAGCTCCGCCTCGCTACACCCATCGATGATGTCACGCTGATCACCGGGGTCAAACGTGATATTGCGCTTCTTCAAAAGATACAGACGTTGCAAAACGGTACTATTACCGTGGTCGACGTCTCACTGGACAAGAACCGTCAGGAACTCATTGAGCTATTGCAGCGCAACAACCGCATGCTCTATATCGACCATCACTATGCCGGGGAAATCCCCGAGACTGAAGCACTTGAACACCACATTGAAACCAGTGCTACAACCTGCACCTCCATTATCGTCAACTCCTACCTTGACGACCAGTTTCCCCGGTGGGCCATGTGCGGCGCCTTTGGCGACAACCTCGACGAACAGGCCAATGAGCTGGCCCACAGTGCCGATGTTTCCGGTGACCAGCTGGACATACTCAAGGAAATCGGCGAGCTTTTTAATTACAATGGCTACGGCACACGCCTGGAGGATCTTCACTTTCATCCGGCGGATCTCTACCGGGCGGTGCGTCCCTACGATGACCCCTTGCTGTTTTATGCCCAAACGGGTATCGTCGAAAAGCTGCGCAATGGCTTTGCCGAAGACATGGCACGTGCCGAAGATCAAAAAAATATCTCGCCCTCCACTCCCCATCGGATATATTCATTGCCCCAGTCTTCCTGGGCGCGGCGAATCGCCGGCGTCTTCTCCAACCGCAAGGCACGCGAGCAGCGAGAAGGCGCACATGCCGTTATCGTTGCCAATGATGACTCCACCTTGCAGGTCAGTGTCCGGGCTCCACTTATCGCTCGACAGCATGCCGACACCCTGTGCCGACAATTTCCTACGGGCGGCGGCAGAGCCGGAGCAGCCGGCATCAATCACCTGCCATCCAAGATGCTGGATGAATTCGTACAAGCATTTGTTACAATTTTCACCAAAGATCAATGAGGTATCGCCATTAAATCGCTATTTTCTTTCACTGGTTTTGTTGTTTTTCTGGTCCTTTGCTTTTTCTTTATCATCGCCTACTCCTATGCCGAAGCAGACGAACTGAAGGCCGCCGACCGTGTCGAAGACGGCCAGACCCAGTTTATTCCCTCGAGTTTCCGCGAATACGCCATCGACTTTGATGGTGACGAAGATGCCACGACAGCCCGTGCGCACCTTTAGCGCAAAATCCCCACTGGCGCGATCTCTTTTGGTCTTCGCCCTGCGTGGAGTTGCTCTCATCGCTATCAGTCTGCTTCTCCTGAGCGGATGCAGTAAACCGCATCCCCCCATCGCCATCGCCGCCACACTTCCCGCCTTTACCGATGACGGTGAGCCCGACGTCCTCCGCAACGCGCTTGCCGAGCAGCAGCGCTACCTGAACAGCCCGTCCACCGCCTCCTTCATTACCATAGGCCAAAAGGAGTACAACAGGAAACAGCTCGCCGCCTCGCTTCAGCTTTTTGGCACAATCCTTGAGCAAGACCCGTCACCGCGGGAGCTGGAACAATTGATTGCTGACAATTTCACCGTCTTTCAGGCGGGTGGACGGAAGAGCCGCAATTTTGGCGAAATGCTGGTCACCGGCTATTTTACTCCTGTATTCGAAGGCAGTCTCACCTGCTCGCCGCCCTTTATCCATCCGATTTACGCCGTTCCCGATGATCTTAGGCGGAGGGGCACGGGGGCCCCTGACTACCCGACCCGCCGGGAAATAGAAACCGACAAACCCCTTCAAGGCCATGAACTCGTCTATCTCAAGGACCGCTTTGACGCCTTTCTCCTCCATATTCAGGGTTCTGGCCATATTGCTTTGCCAAACGGCGAGATACGCACCCTGCAATACCGAGGCAACAATGGCCATCCCTATTCCAGCATCGGCAGACTGCTGGTTGATGAAGGAACACTTGCACTCGAACAAACCAACATTCCCGCCATCAGGCAGTATCTTATGGGTAACCCCGAAGAGGTGGACCGCGTTCTTCACCATAATAAACGCTATATCTTTTTTGGCTGGGGGAAGGAACAAGCAATTTACGGCAGCACCGGCAGACCACTGACTCCGGGACGATCGATTGCCATCGATGGCGACATTTTTCCCTTTGGCACGCTTGGGTATCTTGTAACACAGAGGCCGGTTCTTAACGACAGCGGACAGATCAGCCACTGGACGCCAATGCGACGCTTCGTGCTGCCCCAGGACAGCGGTTCGGCAATCCAGGGCTCCGGACGGGTCGATATGTTCTGGGGTATCGGAGAATATGCCGAAATTGCGGCCGGAGCAATGAAGGAGAAAGGCGCACTCTACTTTCTTCTGCCCAAAGACGGTAATCAAGGGGAACAGCCATGAGCAACGCCCCAATAGTGACCCTGCTGAGTGATTTCGGCGGCAGCGATGAGTATGTCGGCGTCATGAAGGGCGTTATTCTGCAGCATTGTCCCACAGCCTTGCCGGTGGATATATGCCATTTGCTGCCACCCCAGGATATCGGCGCTGCCGCGAGAATGCTGGCTGCCTCTTTCCCCTTCTTTCCCAGACAATCGATTCACCTTGCCGTGATTGATCCGGGTGTCGGCACAGCGCGTGATATATTGATACTCCAGACCACCGAGCATTTGTTTATCGCCCCCGACAACGGCCTGTTAACCCCTGTTCTGCAAGCCCAAAATCTCAGGCACTGCCATGCCGTTCCTCCGGAACTCCAGAGCGCTGCCAGCGCAACGTTTCATGGCCGTGATATTATGGCACCGCTTGCGGGAAAACTTGCCTCCGGAATAACCGCGGCGGAATTGGCAAAGGAAATATCGGTGGAGCAATGCGTTGTGCTCGACCCGCCTGTGGTAGAGATCGGCAGCGAGCAGATCACAGGGGAAATTGTCGGCATAGATCATTTCGGCAACCTGAGCACCTCCATCACCGCCGCTCATATCGAGACCCTGGGAAGTAACGTGGAGGTAGCTGCCGCCGGCCTCACCATCGGTGCTCTGCATGCAACCTACGACGCAGTCAGGGAAGGAGTACTGGTCGCCCTCATGGACAGCCGCGGCACATTGGAAATTGCCCGGAACCGCGGCAGCGCTGCCGCCCATCTGGGCTGCCGCATTGGCGACCCCGTGGTTGTCAGATTATCCGGCGGCAACAGCACGCAGTAGCGCACGGCGCATGTCCTCCACCGGAGCCTTGCGGTCAGTCCATAGTTCAAACTGCGCCACTCCCTGATGGAGCAGCATCTCAAGGCCGTTTATCGTATGGCAGCCACCAGCTTCGGCATCATTGAGCAGTTTTGTCTTTAACGGCGAATACACTATATCCATCACCACCTTATATCTTGCCGGCACGGTTGCGGCAACAGGGCTTCGCTCCTGGTCGGGGGTCATGCCAACCGACGTTGCATTGATAAGGATGCGCCCTCCCAACTCATCAATGTCCTCCAGCGCGCACCAGGGACATTGCAGTACCTCAGCGAGGGCACGCCCCCGCGCCGGTGTCCTGCTGCACAGGGTGATCGAGGCGCCGGCTTCAAGCAGACCAAAGCCGATGGCCCGTGCCGACCCCCCAGCACCGAGGATGACAGCCTTTTCTTCCTGCAGCTCCAGGAATTGGGCAAGGGGGCGAACAGCGCCGAGCCAGTCGGTATTATAGCCGCAGAGTAATATCCGCTCGCCCACGGTTTCACTTTTGATGGTGTTGACGGCTCCGATTTTCTCCGCCACAGGGTCAATCCTGTCGAGATACTCCATGACATTTTCTTTATGGGGAATGGTAACGCTGACGCCATGAATCCCCAATCCTCTAAGACCCTGTAGCGCCGCCCCGACATCCTCTACCTTGAAGGGAAGGTAGACACGGTTTTCTCCCAGTCCGATAAAGGCGGCATTGTGCATAACCGGGCTGAGCGAATGGTGTACCGGGTTGCCGAGAATGCCATATACTCTGGTATTACCGTTGATTGTCATGTGTTTTTTCATTGTTTCTGCTCAACCTTTTCGGACAACTCTCTCATTCTTCCACCTGCAGTGTGCCAATAAGATCACGAACGGAATTCAGCTTGTGCTCCTTGATATATGCAGCGATCCCCTCGACGATTTCCTCACTGGCCCTGGGATTGATAAAGTTGGCCGTTCCAACCTGCACCGCCGTAGCACCGGCAACGAGAAACTCAAGGGCATCCCGGGCACAGTCGATACCACCGATGCCGATCACCGGAATACTTACCCTCCGCGCCACCTGGTAAACCATGCGCAGGGCAACCGGCTTAATGGCGGGACCGGACAGGCCCCCGATCACATTGGCAAGCGCGGGGCGTCTGCTGTCAAGATCAATAGCCATGCCGATAAGGGTGTTGATCAAAGAAACGCCATCGGCACCTCCTTCCTCCACCGCCTCAGCCATCACGGCGATATCAGAAACGTTGGGGGAGAGCTTGACGATCACCGGAATATTGCAGTTCTGCGCCACAGCCTCGGTTACCGCTTTTGCCATATCCGGGTTGGCGCCGAAGGCAACACCACCTTTTTTGACATTGGGGCAGGAAATATTAACCTCGATGGCAGCTATGCCTGCCACTCCAGCCAGTCGTTCGGTGACCTCACGGTATTCCTCAATGGAGTCACCCAAAATATTAACAATAGCCGGGACGCCCAGTCCCTGAAGGTAGGGAACTTTCTCTTGAATAAAGCGATCGACGCCGACATTTTCTAAACCAATGGCATTGAGCATGCCACAGGCCGTCTCGACGATACGCGGTGGAGGATTGCCTGGCCGCGGTTCCAGTGAGATGCCTTTGACGATAATCCCGCCAAGCCTGTGCAGGTTCATGAGATTGGCAAACTCACGGGCATAGCCAAAGGTGCCGGAGGCTGTCATGACCGGATTCTGCATCCTGAGTGTGCCTATTGTCACCCGAAGATCAGGAAAGGGGGTGGTAGTATTCATTATTTCCATTCCAGCTCCTCCGTATTAAAGACCGGCCCCTCGTAACAGACATGGAGATACC
>Ga0136557_1000591_pt1 | contig 26897 bp, 24 predicted proteins | sample AntRauTorckE6832_FD_104796 | JGI IMG/M metagenome (GOLD analysis project Ga0136557, IMG submission 104796) | Saline lake microbial communities from Rauer Islands, Antarctica - Metagenome Torckler E6 #832 | ecosystem: Environmental > Aquatic > Non-marine Saline and Alkaline > Saline | place...
GCCGGGATTAATGGCGGCATCGGTCTGGATGAAGTTTTCATATTCGTTGATGCCCACGCGGCTTCTGCCCTTGGCGCTGACCACGCCGACGGTGACTGTCTGGTTCAAACCGAAGGGATTGCCGATGGCAATGACCCATTCGCCGACTTCAAGGGCGTCGGAATCACCCATGGGAAGCACCGGCAGATCATCACCGTTGTCAATTTTGATCAGGGCGACATCGGATTGAGGATCACTGCCGATGAGCTCCGCCTCTTTTGTGGTGTTGTCAGACAACGTCACCCTAATGCTATCGGCATCTGCCACCACATGATTATTGGTGAGAATATAACCGTCTTTGCTGATGATAAAACCGGAGCCCTGACCCTGCTGTTTACGTTTTTGTGGTTGCTGGGGCATCTGCCGGTGAAATTCAGGCCCAAAGAATCGTTCAAAAAACGGGTTGTTGAAAAACTCTTCACCCTGGAAATTATAATTTTTAGCCCCCACGGTTTTTTCCACTCTGACATGGACGACGGCCGGTGTAGCTTTTTTGACTACCGAGGAAAAGGCCTGCGACGTTTTTTGTAGTATCTCGGTTTCACTATTGGCAGCCAGTGCGGACATCGGGCCCACAATTGTGAGAAAGAACAATACAGCAAGAACGAGTGTGATGCTTTGCTGCATCTTTTTGGTGTTCTGCATTGGTAACCCCCTTTGTTGTTGTCGTGTGATCTGAAATCATTGCCGTTGGGTAGACGCTGTGGGTATAATGTGGAATCAGCAGCGACGGCGCAGATATTCAAGTTGTCATGTGCTTAAGGCCACCTTGAAAAATGGCCCTTCTCGGAGTCTCGCTTCGCTCACTTACCGTCCAATCTCTTCGTTGCGCGATAAAATTTTATCCTCCGGTAAGCGAGGTACGAGACTCCGAGATATCAACTATATGTCTCCGGTAAAATTCCCTCACGCGCCTCAACCTTGGAGAAAAAATCTCATTTTTCAAGGCAGCTTTAATAGTAAAACTGATTGGTGGAGCGTCAAGCAAGATTACCGAAATGTAATTTTTTGAGGTGATCGGTTGGTTGAACACGGCAAAGAAAAATCAGGAAGGAGAAAAGGGTCGTTTATGGATGCACACTGCTCAGCCGCATCCGGGAGAAGGACCGTCGAATGCGGCTGGGCAACAAGAAAAAAATGGTTGTACTAACGTAACTACTTATGGGGGAAGCGACGTAATGTAACTCCCCCCCCGATATTTGTAACTGCTTGCAGGGTGCCGGAGATTTTCGCGATCAGACTGGTGACGCGTATTGGTCATACGTAAGCCAGGCTGATCGCGGGAAGATCTGGTGTCCTGTGAGCAGTTACGTACTAACTTCTGATCATATCGGCAATCTGAAAGGCCACTTCCAGGCTCTGTTCGGCATTCAGACGCGGATCGCAGGAGGTCAGGTAATTGTTGCTGAGCTCCTCGTCCATGATGTTGCGCGCGCCTCCGGTGCATTCGGTGACATTTTCGCCGGTAAGCTCAAAATGAACGCCGCCGGGGATGGTACCCTCCGACCAATGGCATTCGAAAAAGCAGGTTATTTCGGAGAGAATATCATTGAAGTTTCTGGTTTTTGTTCCGGAGCTTGTGGCATAAGTGTTGGCATGCATGGGGTCGCAGCTCCACACGATATTGTAGCCTTCCTTTTTGGCCTCGCGCAGAAGCGGCGGTAGCGCTTTTTCGATATTGTTCATGCCGAGCCGGGTGATCAGGGTTAATCTACCTGCCTCGTTTTCAGGGTTGAGGGCCTCGATGAGCCGTTTGATGTTGTCCAGGTCATATTTCGGGCCAACCTTGACGCCGATGGGATTGTGGACCCCCTGAAGGAACTTGACATGGGCCCCGTCGACCTGTCTGGTGCGCTCGCCGATCCAGAGCATATGGGCGGAACAGTCATACCAGTCACCGCTGGTTGAGTCAATGCGGGTAAGCGCCTCTTCATAGCCGAGCAGCAGTGCCTCGTGCGAGGTGAAAAGCTGGGTCTGATGAACCTGGGGAATGTCGGTGGGGATGCCGATGGTGTTCATGAAGCGGATGGCCTGGTCGATCTGCTTGGCAAGCCTGTTATAGGATCTGCCCATGGGGGATTGGACGACAAATTCCTGGTTCCAGGCCTGGACGCGGTTCAGGGCCGCGTATCCGCCGCGGGTAAAGGCGCGGAGCAGGTTGAGAGTGGATGCCGCCATATTGTATCCCTTGAGCATGAGTTTGGGATTGGGAAGGCGTGCCTTTTCGTTGAACTCGGCATTGTTGACCATGTCGCCGCGATAGGAAGGCAGGGTTATTCCATCGATTGTCTCGTTATCAGAGGAACGCGGTTTGGCAAACTGGCCGGCAATGCGGCCAACCTTGACAACCGGCTTGCCGCCGGCATAGGTCAGCACGATGGCCATCTGCAGCAGGACCTTTAAGGTCTCCCTGATCTTGGGAGCTGTAACCTGGGAAAAATTTTCTGAACAGTCACCCCCCTGCAGTAAAAAAGCTTCTCCCTTAACCGCCTTGGCAAGCTGGTCCTTGAGCGATCTGATTTCACCTGCAAAGACAAGTGGCGGCAGTGTCTCAAGATTCGCCAGAACTTTTTCTACTTCTTTTTCATTGGGCCAGTTGGGCTGCTGCAGGGCTGTGTAATTTTTCCAGCTCGATTTCGTCCATTGTGCTTGATCGATCATACCTTCCCTCTTTGAAAAATTTGAAAAGTGGTAACTGCTCACAGGGCACTAGAAGATGTGGTTGCAGCAGGGAGGGATACTCACGAACATCATGGCAAATAGTGTGGTGGCTATAGGCAACACCGTTCCACATCAAAAGCATTTAAAATACGCTTTTCCCGTTCCAGCTCCGGATTTTTCTGCCTGGGAGGAAAATGAAGAGAGTCCAGAAGTTTTTCCGCTGCAGCACGATCTGGAATCGATTCTAACCCATTCCCAAGAATCTTGCCAGTGGCGGAATCAATTAATTCGGCATCACGGCCATTTGTGACCACGGCAAGGGGAATCTGGTATTGAGGATGAAGAACACGGGCCGCGGCGATGGCGGATCGCTCACGGCTGACGAGGGAGCCTGGGCCGTAACGAATGATCATGAAGCGGCGATCTGCCATTTCAACGGTGATATCAATGGTGGATCTGACAAAATTATGAGTGAAAAGGGTCTCAATATACAGGCGGGGCAGGAGTTCTGTCGGGCGGTAGCCCCTGTCTTCCACCATATATCGGCTTATGTCCTGACGTATACGTTCATCATCGGTGTCGGTAAGTTCTTCGCCGCTGAGATAATCCTTGAGGGATCCGTAGACAAGATGGTGAAAGTGATCGTGGCTCATGTATTTACCCTTATCGTGATCCACTTATAGTAATTACTGTATAATGTGCTTGTCAATACAGGGACAACTCTTGCATATATATTATCGTAATACACTGCATCAATATATTTGATTCAATAAGGTTTTGTGGTACCATGGAGCTAGGAAAAAACCGTGCAGCGTCGAATGAATCTATTTTGATTGGCTGATCAATAGGGGAGAGATGCTATGAAAGTTATAGATATAATGGAACCGTTGAGCGACTGGTTGACCCCCGAGATGAACCTGGAAAAGGCTATATCCGTTATGCGGCAGGCCAAGCGGGGGCATGGCCTGTCCGTCAACGCTATAGTGGTGCTTGATGCTGACAGGAAACTTGTTGGTATTGTTTCCACCACCGATATTCTTCGAGCGATTCTTCCGCCGCACCTGTTTTTTGATGAAGACAGTAATGCCGGTTCCTGGGAGAGCCTGCGCCAGGACAGGATCGAGAAAACCAGGAATATGCATGTTGCAGACATTATGACCGAGGACGTCCGTATTATTCGTACCAATGATTCGCTGATGCGCTGCGCCGACACATTGCTGGTGGAGCAGCTGCGCCGCTTGCCGGTGGTAGCCCTGGATGGCAGGATCGTGGGGGTGGTCTATTTGCGCGATGTCTATAATGCCGTAACCGAGCTGCTTTGCGCTCCAATGACGGCAGTGAGCAATTCGGGCTGAGGGCGTGCCAATGTATTTTGCTGATTACCAATAAACTCAGCTGATCGACCAAGGACAGCCGTATTGTTTTCATGGGACGCGATAAACCCATCCCTGGGGGCTTAGCTGCAGCCATCCAGGCTGCAGATGCCCATGAAAACAACACGGTAGGCTCCTTGCCCTTATGTGCTTTGAGCTGATTTTTGTTGGTAATCAGGAATTCATTTTTGAGCGGGACCCTAAGCTGTGCCGGAATTCTGCTGCACGGCGATGAGCGTTTTGGCATCAATGCCATAGCGCTTCATTCTGTTCCACACAGTGACCCGTGAGACCCCCAGAATTTCGGCGGCTTTTGATTGGTTCCCCTCTGTTTTTTCCAAAGCTTCCAGCAGTTCCCGCTTTTCTATTTCCTGCATATTGAAGGAGTTTTTTCTGCTTGCCGGAGCCGGTCTGCGTTGTGGTTTATGAATTGTTTCGGGGAGATGATGCGGCTTAATAACTTCTTCATGACACGTTACAAAAGCGTACTCAAAAGCACCTTTGAGCTCTCTGACATTGCCGGGCCAGGAGTGGTGCATCAGAACGTCGATGGTTTCCTTGCTGATGGCCTTGATGGGTTTTTCTTCCTTGAGAATCATCTTCTTGAGAAACGATTCGGCGAGTAGTGGAATATCGTCAACCCGTTGACGTAAGGGGGGCAGAAAGATGGGAATGACATTTATCCTGAAATAGAAATCCTTGCGATACACTCCCCTGTCGACCAGCTTCATGAGATCCTGATTGGTGGCGGAAATGATCCGGACATCGGTGCGGATGGGGCTGCTCGAACCGACTCGCTCAATGACCTTTTCCTCAAGGACGCGAAGCAGTTTGGTCTGCGTGGAAATGGGCAGATCACCGATTTCATCAAGAAATATATCGCCTTTATTGGCCTTTTCGAAGCGGCCGATTCGGTCTTTATAGGCCCCGGTATAGGCGCCGCGGACATGGCCGAACAGCTCGCTTTCAAGAAGTGATTCCGTCAGTGCGGCACAGTTGACCTTGATGAAGGGGTTGTCTTTGCGCGGTCCCAGGTTGTGAATGGCCCGGCTGACAAGCTCTTTGCCGGTACCGCTTTCGCCGTAGATGATGACGGGGGCATGCGAGGTGGCGGCATTGCGTATCATGTCGAAGACCTGCTGCATGCTGGCGGATACCCCGACAATCCCCTGAAAAAGATCCTCCGAGTGAAGGTGCTGGCGATAGGCCTCTATCTGGTCGTCCTTTTCGGCGAGATCGGATATGTCGGCGATGGTGCCCACCGCGCCAATGACAATGCCTTCGGCGTCTTTGAGAATGGCGCCGTTTTTCAAAGCCTGGAAGTAGGTGCCATCTTTACGGCGTATTCGGCATTTGCGCTGATCGACATCGTTGGAGTGGAAAAGTGCACACCAATAGCCGTCGCCGTTGGAGCGCACCTGCTGACAGATATCACAGCGCAGTACTTCACAGGACCTGCCGATTATTTCATCCCGGCTATAACCGGTGATTTTTTCAAAAGCACTGTTCACAGAGACAATGGCACCATGGGTGTTGATGATTATTATGCCGTCTCGAATGGTGTTGACCACTGTTTTCCAGTATCCGTCCAGTTCTCGTCCGATCATTCATTCTCCTGTTAAGCCTTAACAGTTGTAAAACATTATACACTTAACAATTTAACAGGAGGAAGACAAGGCCCTACGAAAAAAGTGTGACACATTGTAGCATGCGTATTTTTCTGCAACTGGTATCTATTTGATATGATAGGTGAATTAAATGCTGATGATTTGCTTAAAAATTTCTGATTTGCCGTTGGCGTAAAAGTTGCTCATAAAGATATTTGTACTGTTCAACAAGAATGATGTGCACTGTTTAACCTGAGCAGTTATTGTCACATTTTGAGGCGCAACTGCAACATACCTTGCGGCGATCGGCAAACAGCAAAATCTTCAAAAGTGCGGTGCTATTTCTGCGGTTTTGCCATCTGCCGCTCACCACAATTGAAGTCACATTTGCACCTCACATTTGCGAACTTATTTATGAGCGGACCCTAAGTATGGTTGGCTTTTTACTGTTTTCTTTATATGGCTGTGGTCGCCTGCACCTCCCAGGGTTTTGGAGAGCTTGTTACAATTGACTGAAAATGTAATAAAAATTATTGATTTCAGAGATTCACTCTCCTCCATATCACTGTTGAAGGTGAGCCAGGTGTTCGGAAGAATGAATGTGGCTGAAATTCTGGAGATACGGGGTGTTGACTCCGACATCCGGCAGGATTTATATAAGGTTCTGCCGCGACGGGAGTATGAAATATTAGGCACTGAAAATGGTGCAGCGGAGGAACCGGACAGGGTTCTTATCCGTAAATGTTGTTGATCTGCCTGGGGCCGCCTGGTAGAGAAGCAACCAAGCATATACAAATACAGACAGCTACAAATACCGGGGGAGCCAAATTACGCCGTCTACCCCATAAAATAGTTTCAGCAGGGGAAGGGAGTTGTTGAGGCAAAAGGTTGACAGCACAACTCCATACCAGAACAACATACCAAAATGTGTACAAGGACAAAAAAGGACGAAATCAATGGCAGAAAGCAGTATTACAATCAAAGGGAAAAAGAAGGGATCCTTCATGGACAAGGTCAAGGAGATTCTGCCGGAAGGCGGTAATCTCAACCTCTGTCTGACGTGTGGTGCCTGTGCTTCCGGTTGTCCCGCTTCTGGACTTGAGGACATGGACCCGCGAAAATTCCTGCGCATGTGTGCCATGGGCATGGATGAGGAGGCAACCAAGTCGAACTGGGTATGGATGTGCACCATGTGTCAGCGGTGTATCTATGTCTGCCCCATGAAAATCGATATTCCACAGCTGGTTTTCAATGCCCGGGCGACATGGCCGCGGGATGAGCGGCCCAAAGGAATTCGGGATTCCTGTGATATGGCCCTGCGTAACGACTCCAATAGTGCCATGGGAACCGCCCCGGACGATTTTATCTTTGTCGTTGAGGACGTTCTCGCCGAATATCAGGAATCACAGCCGGAATTCAAAGATATGAAGGCTCCTATCGACCTTCACGGTGCCCATTTTTTCCTCAACCAAAACTCCCGGGAACCTGTAACTGAACCGGACGAGCTCGTACCGTTATGGAAAATTCTTCATTTGGCCGGGGTGGACTGGACCTATGGCAGCAAAGGATGGGCTGCAGAAAATTACTGCCTCTTTCTTGCCGATGACAAGTGCTGGGAGCATGTCACCAGGGTTTCGGCGAATCAGGCCGATGAGTTGGGCTGCAAGGTCTTTCTCAACACTGAGTGAGGCCACATAACATTCTCAGTCCGGGCCGGACTGAAAAAATTCAACATCGACCATAACTTTGAAGTAGCTTCAATCTACCAATATTACGCCAAGTGGATTCGAGAGGGCCGTTTAAAGGTCAACTCGGACTGGAACAAGGAGCGCAAGATCAAGTTCACCATCCAGGATCCCTGCCAGATAGTGCGGAAAGGCTATGGCGAAGCTGTTGCAGAAGACCTGCGCTACGTCGTGAAAAAAGTAGTGGGCGAGGAAAATGTCATCGAAATGACGCCGAACAAGTCCAACAATTATTGTTGCGGCGGCGGCGGTGGTTTTCTCCAGTCGGGGTTCCAGGAGGAGCGCCGGGCTTACGGCAAGTATAAATTTAATCAGATAATTGAAACAGGTGCCGATTACTGTATAACGGGCTGCCACAACTGCCACGCGCAGGTTCATGACATCGCGCATCATTTTGGCGGCTCCTATAGTACTGTGCATATCTGGACACTCATCTGTCTGTCATTAGGCATATTGGGACCCAATGAGCGCGAGTACCTCGGGGATGATCTTAAAGAAGTCGATGTGTTCCATCCCGAAACCGCCCTGTTCTAAGAAAACAGCACAACAAATCGACATCTCTGACTTGGAGGAAAACACGCCATGAGTTTTCAGAAAAAATTATTATCGAATGAATTTTGTGTATTGGCTGAGATGCATACTCCCAAGGGTGTAAATATAGCCAGGCTGGTCAACGATGCCCGCCGTATTAAAGGAAGAGTGGATGCCATCGTTGTTCCCGATATGGATAACGGCATTGTGAGAATGAGTGGACTTGCCGGCGGCGTGCTTATGCGTCAGGAGGGCATTGAGACAATTCTGCATATGTATTGCCGCGATCGCAATCGTCTGGCTCTCCAGGGAGATGCCATGGCGGCCCATGTCCTGGGGATCAACAATATCGTCGTTGTACACAGCGAGGACATGAGCCAGAGTGATCACCGCGAGGCGCAAGCCGTCACCGATATTGATGAGGTGGGGCTCCTCGAAGCCCTGCGCGCACTGTCCAGCGGCAAGGATATGGGAGGGTTTGAGCTTGACGGCATTCCATCCTTTACAGCAGGCTGTACCATCGCGCCCTACGAAAACGATAAGATGCTGGACAAGGAGCTGGCGGCGGCCAAGAAAAAAATTGGCGCCGGCGCCTCGTTTGTCATCACGCCGCCTGTTTTTGATATCGACATGTTCAAAAGCTTCATGGAAAAGGCAAAAGATCTGGGGGTTCCCGTTATCCCAACCGTGTTTCTTCTGAAGTCCCTTGCCATCGCCCAGTATATCGCCAATAGCGAGCCCGGCGCCAACATCAGTGATGATTTGATCCGCAGGATACGCAAATCCCCCGACCGTGAACTTGAAGGCATCAAGATTGCCGGAGAGACCATCGCGGCACTGCAGGGTATGGCCCAGGGAGTTAAGGTACAGACTCTTGGCTGGGAACATAAGCTGCCGGAAATTCTAGATGCCGCAAGGATCTAAGATCCCTGTTGGGTGTTGCTGCCGGCAACCGCGGGGTACCTCTTACGTGCCTGCAGAAACCGGGGCGGCACGCTCCCTCAACCAGTGAACAAAAAGGTAGAAATGCAGAATTCAAATACACTTCCAACCAGCGATAAAGTGCTTGTTATAGGCGGTGGTCTCGGCGGTATCAGAACCGCGCTGGATCTAGCGGAGGCGGAAAAAAATGTTATTCTGGCCGACAACGCCTATAACATTGGCGGGTTGATGACCCAGCTTGACAGGACGTTTCCGACCAATAACTGTGATCTGTGCACGCTTTCCCCAAATCTCTCGGAGAGCGGCAGGCAGAAACACATCACGCTTGAGACGATGACAACGGTGACCGATATCAGCGGTGAAAAAGGAAATTTCACTGCGACTTTGAAGACGGCACCGCGCTATATCAATCTCGACAAATGTACGGCATGCGGGGAATGCTACACCGCGTTCCCGCATTGTGTCCGTTTTAGCCCGGGGCTGGATCATCGAGCTCCGACCTGTATGCGTTATCCCCAGTCGATTCCCCAGGCCTACTCCATCGATCTGGAAAAATGCGACGATATTGAGGCACTGGTGAAGGTGTGTCCGGCAGGTGCCATCGAGCCCGACGACATCGGCAGGAACCGTCAGATCACATGCGGTGCCGTGGTCCTGGCAACGGGAGCGGAAATCTTTGATCCCAGTCATCTTGACTACCTGGCCTATGCAACGCAGCCCAATGTCGTCACCAGTCTGGAGTATGAGAGAATTCTCTCCGCATCCGGGCCGACCCGGGGCAGGCTGCTCAAGCCATCGGATGGTAAGCAGCCCAGAAAGATCGCCTGGATTCAGTGTATTGGCTCTCGCGGCATTCAAAAGGGTGCCGGTGCCCACTGTTCCAGCGCCTGCTGTATGTTTTCCCTGAAAGAGGCGATGGTGACCAAGGAGCGTTTTCAGGAGGATATCGAGACCACCATTTTTTACATGGATATGCGGACCTTCGGCAAGGATTATGAACTGTACTACCAGCGTGCCATTAATGATTTCGGCGTGCGCTTTATCCACAGCCGGCCGCACTCTATCCTTCGGCCCGAAAACACCGATGCCCTGCAACTTTCCTATACCCTGGAAGGGGATGCCCGGCAGATCGCCGAAGATTTCGACATGGTGGTTCTTGCCACCGGGTTCAAGGTGAGTGAGCAGAGCAAACAGCTTATCAATACCCTCGGACTCGAGGTCAATAGCGAGAACTTTCCGGTGAGTCCGGGCTTCAATGCCGTCGCCACCTCCAAACCAGGTGTCTATGTCTGCGGTACCTTGCAGGAGCCAAAAGATATTCCGGAGACCATCGTGCAGGCCAGTGCTGCTGCCTGTATGGCGGCAAAGGATATCACACCGGTGCAAGAGGACGAAGAGCAAAAGCAGGAGCTGGTGGTCGAGCGCGATGTCAGCAAGGAAGACCCAAAGGTTGGTGTTTTTGTCTGTGATTGCGGCGAAAACATCGGTGCCGTGGCCGATGTGGAGCAGATCGTTTCCCATGCCGCGACACTGCCGGGCGTGGCTGTGGCGCAGGCCAAGGGGCATGGCTGTAGCCGTGCGTCAATGGAGGAGATAAAGCAGACCATCATCGACGAGAATCTTAACCGCGTGGTTATCGGCGGTTGTTCGCCTCGGACCCATGAGAGTAAGTTTCAAGATCTCATTCGCCAGGCCGGACTCAATAAATATCTGTTGGAAATGGCCAACATTCGTGACCAGTCCACCTGGGTGCATGGCGCTGAACCGTTACAAGCGACAAAGAAGGCCAAGGATCTTATACAAATGGCCGTTGCCAGTGCCAGGGCCTCAAAGCCGTTGTCCGAGCACAGCCTCCCCATGAACAAAAATGTACTGGTGGTGGGTGGTGGTGTGACCGGCATGACCTCGGCACTGGAAATCGCCGAGCAGGGATATAAGGTCTATCTTGCTGAAAAGACCGCCCAGCTGGGCGGAGTTGCCCGTTTATTGAAAAAGACCCTGGAGGGCGAAGATATTCAGGCCCTGGTTGAAGACCTCGTTGCCCAGGTAACGGTGCATGATAAGATAGAGGTGATAACCGGCGCCATCATCGTTGATCACAACGGTATGCCGGGCATGTTTATAACCGGCATGCAGGTTGGAAAGCAGCTGTTCTATCGCAAAATCGAACACGGCATTACCATAATGGCCACCGGGGCCAAGCCCGGCAGGCCGCAGCAATATCTGCTCGGTGAAAACGACCGTGTTGCTACCCAACTCGAATTGCAGAAGCTTTTGTATGAAGATGAGCAGGCGGTACAAGATTGGGACAATGTGGTGATGATCCAGTGTGTCGGCTCCCGCAATGAAGAAAATCCAAACTGTTCGCGGATATGCTGTCAGAATGCCGTGAAGAATGCCTTGCGTCTGGTTGAGCTCAATCCCGATGTGCGGGTGTTTGTACTCTACCGTGATATGCGGACCTACGGTTTCCAGGAGGAATATTATCAGAAGGCCCGGGAGAAAGGGGTTATATTCGTACGCTATGATCTGGACAGTCTGCCTGAGGTCAAGGAGGCTGGTGAGACAATCGATGTCAGTTTCACCGACCCTGTTCTCGGTATGGACCTTACCGTCAGCGCCGACTATCTCTGCTTGAGCACCGGACTTGTTGCCGATATTGACTCCACCGAGGAACTTGCCATGAACTTCAAGCTGCAGCGCACCCATGACGGCTACTTCCTTGAGGACCATGTCAAACTGCGGCCCGTTGATATGGCCATGCCCGGATTCTATGTTGCCGGTACAGCCCATTCTCCTCGGCTGGTGCGGGAGAGCCTGGTGCAGGCTCGTGCCGTTGCCTCACGGGCCCAGTCAATGCTCGCCCAGGATGTCATCAATCTTGGCGCGGCATCGGCCAGGGTGGATGGCGATAAATGTGCCGCCTGTCTCATCTGTGTTCGAGCATGTCCCTTCGATGTTCCGTTTATCAACGCGGAGGGCTATTCCGAGATCGATCCGGCACAATGCCATGGTTGCGGACTCTGCGCATCTGAATGTCCGGCTAAGGCCATTCAACTCATGCAGTTTGAAGACGACAGGATACTGGCAAAACTTGAGGACCTTTTCAGCAGTTTGGAGGCTGAGGCATAATGGAAAAATTTGAACCGGTAATCGTGGCATTCTGTTGTCACTATTGTGCATATACCGCAGCTGATATGGCCGGCAGCCAGAGACTGCCCTATCCCGCTAACGTCAAGATCGTCCGGGTGCCCTGTTCCGGCAAGGTTGATGGACTGCATATCATCAAGGCTTTTGAAAAAGGGGCCGACGGAGTGTATGTGGCGGGCTGCCTGGAGGGTGACTGTCATTTTAAAAACGGTAACACCCGGGCTGCCAAACGAGTGAAGTATACGGCCAAATATCTGGAAGAGATCGGTATTGAGCCGGAAAGGCTGGAGATGGTCTATATGTCCGCCGGCATGGGCTATCGCTTTGCCCAGATTGCCACGGAGATAACGGAGAAAATCCGCGAGCTCGGACCGAGCCCGATAAAATCAGCCACTGCCGGCCTCAAAAGCCAGGTGGCCAGTTGATGGAAAATTTCAGAAGGAGAGTGAACCACAATGATCACTGCTGAACGAAAACCCTTAGAAGAACTTATCGAGTATGTCAAACCGTATAAGCGCATCCTTCTGCTTGGTTGCAATGAGTGTGTGACGGTATGCGCGGCCGGTGGGCGTAAAGAGGTCGGGCTGCTCGCCTCGGGACTGCAGATGGCGCTGTTGAAAAGCGGCAGCTCCATTGACATCAGGCAGCATACTCTGGAGCGACAATGTGATCCGGAGTATGTCGAAGAGCTCCTTCCCATGATCGATGGTGTCGAAGCCGTCATGTCAATGGCCTGCGGCTGCGGTGTTCAGCAGCTGGCCATGCGTTTCAAGGACATGCCCGTATTTCCCGCCGTCAACACCAAGTTCATGGGCGCCTCGGAGCGTCAGGGTGTCTGGGCCGAGCGATGTAAAGGCTGCGGCAACTGCGTTTTAGGTGAGACCGGCGGCATATGTCCTATTGCCAGGTGTGCCAAACAATTGATGAACGGTCCCTGCGGCGGTTCCGTCAGCGGGCATTGCGAAATAGGTGAAGATACCGATTGTGTCTGGCAATTGATATGGGATCGCCTCAAGGCCCTGGGGCGCGAGGACAGTTACCTGGATATTACACCCGCCAAGGATTGGAGAGCAGGCGGAGGTGGTGGACCACGAAAGATTATTAGAGAGGATTTGGCAGAATGAAAACAGACAGTAATTTAGAAAAGGTTTTGAACGCTGGTCATCTTGCGGTAACTTCGGAATGTGGTCCTCCCCGTGGAGCAATCCCGGCAGAGGTGGTAAAAAAGTGTGGATACCTGAAAGGTGTTGTTGATGCCGTCAACATCACCGATAACCAGACCGCCATGGTGCGGATGTCCAGTTTTGCCGCATCGGTATTGACCAAGCAACAGGGCTTGCATCCATTGCTGCAGATGGTGACCCGTGACAGGAACCGGCTGGCCATGCAGGCCGATATACTCGGTGCTTACTCGCTTGGCATCGATACCATACTTTGCCTTTCCGGGGATCACACCAAATTCGGTGATCATCCCATGGCTGCCAATGTCCATGATATCGATTCCATCCAGCTTATCCAGATGGTCAAGCAGATGCGTGATGAGGGCAAGTTTCAGGGAGGGGCCGATCTTAAAGGAGAGCCGCCTAAGATGTATATCGGTGCTGCCGCCAATCCCTTTGCCGACCCGTTTGAACTGCGGGTCATGCGACTGGCCAAAAAGATCAATGCGGGAGCGGATTTTATCCAGACCCAGTGTATTTTCAACGTGGACAAGTTTGAAAAGTGGATGGAAGGTGTCCGTGACAAGGGGTTGCATGAAAAAACGCATATCCTTGCCGGCGTTACTCCGATGAAGTCGGTTGGCGCGGCACGCTTCATGCGCAACAAGGTCCCCGGCATGGATGTTCCGCAGGACGTGGTTGATCGTATGGCCGCTGTACCAAAGGAACAGCAGCCTGAGGAAGGTGTGAAAATCTGCATAGAAACCATGGAAAGGCTGAAAAAGGTTGAAGGAGTTGCAGGATTTCATATTATGGCAATTGAATGGGAAGAAAAAGTTGAGGAAATAGTCAAGGGAGCAGGTCTTTATCCAAGACCCCAAGTTTAGGGGTTTAGGGGTCTAGGGGTCTAGCGAGGCTAGAGGCTTAGAGCTCTTTGCAGCTCTAAAGCACGACAAGCAAGATTGTCCAAGGAGGAAGAAACTCATGAGCGACAAGCAACTCATTCTGGTAGTGGATGATGATACTGATTTGGTAGAAATGATTTCCATGAAACTGGAAAACGAAAACTTCCAGGTTGCCAAGGCCTATGACGGTGTCGAGGCGTTTGAAAAAATAAAGGAAGCAAAGCCGGCTCTTGTCATTCTCGATGTGATGATGCCGAGAAAGGATGGCTATGCTCTGTGCGATGAGCTAAAAAACTCCGATGATTATAAAGACATCGTTGTTGTGCTACTCACGGCGGTTTCCGATGCAGTCAGCTCCACCAATTATACCCATATGGGTGGCAAGACCACCCTTGCCAATGACTATGTGCCCAAACCCATTGACCTTGATAAGTTGATGGAGATAGTCAAGGATAATCTTTAGGCTAGTTTTTCTATACCCTGAATGTAGCTGCACAACGAAGGTACATGATTGAGGTATACATGCGGCGGTGAATCTCCGGAACCATTGTGTTCCGGAGATTACAACCCTGGCTGTTTACCCACTTTGTGGGTAATTGAAAACCTCTAAGCCTGTGCTCCCGTCTTGAGAGGAGCTTGAGATGTGGTATGGCTGATACGTTGAGATTAGGCGGTATCACGCTGAGTGACGAGTTGGTTCAGCTTGATATCCTGGATTCCGGGGACAGCAATGAGCGGCTTCTGGCGCTGTTGGGGAGGATTGCTTCCGCCAGGGTGGCAATACCGCATCTGCACCAGGCGCGCGCCGGCGGTGAAATGCAGTCAACGCTCTGCCTTCCAGCCGAGGATTTTGTCTCTCTGTCACATGATCCGGATGGTGAACTTGACGGGCAGTGGTGTACCGTTCGACGCTCCGTTGGCACCATATCCTTGTTTCCCCACTGCTTTGACCTCGCCTTGTACGGGCGCGTTATTCATGTGCTCCACAAGCGCGGTATACCAGTCCATGGCATAAGTTCTTCCGTTTCCGCACTGGTCATTCATACAGATTACTGCCGGCTTGAAGATGCGGTGGCTGCAATCCTGACAGTGTGCCATCTGCCCGAAAATCATACGCCGCTCCGCCCTGTTCCCCTGCTCGACGGCCAGGCGGTGGAAACCGTGGCCGTTTATTGGGAGCCTCGAATGCGGATTTACGGTATGGACATACAGCGCGAACTCAACTTGATTCAGCTCGAGTGTGATCCAGAAGCTTTCATCCATGACCAATGGCTGCAGCTTGGCGCGCGGCAGGAAAAGTTCAGGCTCCTGGTGACACAGACCGGGGAGGAACGGAGAAGCCGCTGCATGTTCCTTATCCGGCAGAACGACCACTCGGCTATCCGGGCTGTGCTTACCGGCTTGCTGGGAAAAAATTTCAGGGCTCGCCTGATTGCTGAAGAGCAGGCCGACATGGTGTCCTTTCACGGCCCTCATTTCCATGATCGCTATGGCATTGCCGAGTTAACCTACTCCTCTTTGAAAAAGACCGGCTGCCGGATGCTCGCCTCCGGATGTACCGGAACCTCGGTTAATATCGTCGTTGCCGGGGGGCAAGCCGAGGCAGTAGCTGAACGGTTGCGGCAAGTATGCATTGTGCCGTGAAGGAATTGATGAGTTTTTTTATAGTAACTACTTATGGGGAGAAGCGACGTAATGTAACTACCCCCGGTATTTGTAACTGCTTGCGGTGAGCCCTCATGACCCCCAAAAAATATGAGATTGACTGGCGTCTGCGGGTGTTTGATTCGCTTTCCTATCCCACACGAATCCTCCTGCCGGACGGCACTATCATCGCCGTTAATCAGAAGTATCTGGAAGATGTCGACAGCGATGGAGAGGGTGTCATTGGGAAAAAATGTCGCGATATCGAACATCTTTATCTTTCCTGCAGACAGGGTGCCGGGTTATGCGACAATGGTTGCCCTCTGGTGGAGGCGGCAACAAAGAAAAAAGGCCAGTCCATTGTCTTCAATACCACGGATGACAAAGGATTGCAAAGGTGGGAGGATCGTGTTTTTTCGCCGATACTCGGCGATGATGGCGAGGTGTGCTATATTATCGAAAGCTTCCGCGATATCACCAGAGTAAAAACCCTTGAGAAGATGTACAGTGGTATGCGGCAGCTCATTGATAATGTTGTGCAGAGCTCTGTCTCCAGTATCATGGCGGCGGATCGCCAGGGAAATATCATTTTGATGAACAGCGCTGCTGAGGAGCTGTTTGGCTATACCGCCAAGGAAGCTGATGAGGTCAACATCGAGGATTTCTACCCGGAGGGTGTTGCCAGGGATATCATGAAAAAGCTGCGCGCCCCCTCCATCGCTGAAAAGGGCAAACTTCCGGCCACCAAGGTCAATGTCAGGACCAAAGAAGGAAAAGAGATCCCGGTGGAGATGACCGCTGCCATAATCTATGAGGAGGGCAGGGAATCCGCCACGGCGGCAATCTTTAACGATCTTCGAGAAAAGCTGGCCGTGGAGAAAAAACTCAAAGAGGCTCAGGCACAGGTGGCGCAGACCGAAAAAATGGCCTCGCTGGGCCGCCTGGCGGCCGGTGTCGCCCATGAAATCAACAATCCCCTTACCTCCATTCTCCTCTATGGTAATATCATGCAGGAGAAAATGGAAGCGGAGAACCCCAATAAAAAGAATCTTGACTATATTCTCGAGGATGCCGGTCGCTGCAAGGAAATCGTCAAAAACCTGCTGGCCTACAGCCGGCAGACCAACCCCAAAAAAGAGATTTTTCTGCTCAACGCTCTGGTCAATGAAAGCCTTAATCTGATCCGTGATCAAAAGCTTTTCATGCACATCGAGGTGGTCAAGGACCTCACCGATGATCTCATATATATTGATGCCGATAAAAGCCAGTTATGCCAAGTTGTTATCAACCTGATCATCAATGGGATGGATGCCATGGCGGGTCATGGAACCCTGACTTTGACAACATCCGGCAAATTGCGCAGCGGTAAGGCCTATCTCTCCGTATCGGATACCGGTAGCGGCATTGCCAAAGATGATCTTACCAAGGTCTTTGATCCTTTTTTCACCACCAAGGCTCCCGGCAAGGGTACGGGGCTTGGGTTGAGCATGGCCTATGGGATTTTGCAGGAAAACAATGGGAAAATCTATGTTGCACAAACAGGGCCGACCGGCACCACGATAACAATGGAGCTGCCGGCAATGGCCGACTCAGCGGGGTTATTGTTTGACTCTATTGGGTAGAAAGTTACTGACTGGTTATGATAGCATGGTGGAAAAAAGGAGAGTGAAGGAAGTGCAAACAGGAGCAGCAAAAATTCTAGTGATTGACGATGAAGAACGCATCAGGGATGCCTGTACAATGGTCCTGGAAGAAGAGGGCTACGACCTTGCCTCGGCTGATAACGGAGAACTGGGGCTGAGCATGATCGAAAAGGAGCATTTTGATGTGATTCTTCTTGACCTCATGATGCCGCAGATTTCGGGCCTTGAAGTGTTGCCGCAGCTGACGGCGAGCCATCCGGATACGGCGGTCATCGTTATTACCGGATACGCCACGGTTGAGCACTCCATTGAGGCGATGAAGAAAGGGGCTTTTGACTTTATCCCCAAGCCGTTTTCTCCCGACCAACTGCGCACGGTCGTTGCCAAGTCCATTAGATATACGCGGGCGCTGCAGGATATTGGGGATTCCAGATCCCGCTTGCGGGTCATGGTAAACCGTCTCCAGGACGGGGTCATGACCTGCGATGAGGGCAAAAATATTGTCCTTGCCAATCCGGCGTTTCTCACCATGCTGGGATATACCAAAGGATCGGCCGAGGGGAAAAAGGTGGAGGAGGTGGTAACCGACCCTGCCCTCATGGACAGCATTGCTGAAGCCCTGGCAATGCCGGCAGAGACCATTGCCGAATCCTGCAAAGAGGTTACCCTGAAGGATTGCGGCGCGACGCACGACAGGATTGTCAGTGCCCATTGTTCACCGTTTCGCAGTAGAACGGGTGAGGTCTTCGGAGCTACGATGGTGCTCCATGATATCACCACCGTTAAGGACATGGACAGGATGAAATCGGATTTCGTTTCCATGGTGTCCCATGAAATTCGCAGTCCAATGAACTCTCTGCTGGCCCAGATAAAAATAATCCTCGATGGTCTTGCCGGCGATGTCACCGACAAACAGCGTCAGATTCTGGAGCGGGCCTCCGGCAAAATCAACAACCTGGTCAACCTGGCGTCGGAGCTGCTTGATCTGGCCAAGATCGAAGCGGGAATGGCAGGCAGTTCGAGAGAGGAGGTGGATATCAAGGCGCTGCTTGAGGAACAGATAGGTTTTCATGAGGCTGCAGCTGCGGAGAAAGAACTTGAACTTCGTCTGGAGACGGGCGATGATCTTCCACCATTGACGGCAGACAAGCAGGGACTTGAAGAAGTACTTACCAATTTGATCACAAACGCGATAAAATATTCACCCCGGCAGGCAAGTATCACCGTGTCGACACAGGTAAAACGTGATTCTTTAGAGATACGGGTAGCCGATACCGGATACGGTATTCCCGAAGAGGATCTGGCTGAAATTTTCAACCGATTTCATCGGGTCAAGGACAAGAATACCCGTGAGATTCATGGCACCGGTCTGGGGCTTGCCATCGTCAAATCCATTGTTGATGCCCACCAGGGATCAATCCGGGTGGAAAGCAAACTTGAGCAGGGGACAACCTTCACCGTGCTGCTGCCAATAGCAGATCAGAAAAAAGATCAGGCCAGGCAAAGCTGAAGCTGAGCTTTGGTGGTAATCAGGAAGCTGAAGAACTCGTCAGTTACTCATCCATCTGCGCGATTATCTCTTCGGCGGCGGCAACATCTTCTTTACAGCCGATAAAGATTGGCGCCCGCTCATCCTTACTTGTGGGCACGCGGTCGAGAACCGGGCCATGACCATCCGAGGCCGCGCCTCCCGCCTGTTCAACGAGAAAGGCCATGGGGTTGAGTTCAAAGCTGAGGCGCAGCTTACCGTTGGGGTGATTTTTGAGATGGGGATAAAGAAAAATGCCGTTGCCTTTGACCAAAATATGATTGATATCCGGAACGAATCCACCGCTGTATCGAAGCTTGCAGCCGTTTGTCTCCAGTTGCCGAACGAAATGTTCCACAGCCGGTGTAAACAGGTTGCGCAGGCCCCCCGGGGCATAGGTAGATGCCTTGGGTTTAATGGTGAGATCCTGACGCACCAGGGTGTATTCCATCAGCTGATTCATGCCGAATTCATGCGCGCCTTCCCCCGTACTGTAGACAAGGGTCGTCCGCGGCCCATAGAGCACATACATGGCAGCCACCTGGTTACGCCCGGGCTGGAGGAGATTGCACCCACCAAAAATTGAAACAATGGTACCGACGGAGAAGTTGGCTTCAACGATGGAGGAGCCGTCCAGCGGGTCAAAGGCAACGGAATAGAGTGCACCGCAGTTTTCCGCCATGCAGATGATATCATCGGCCTCTTCGGAGAGCACATTGCCGATAACCCCCGAATGCTGCAGTCGTTTGGTGATAATCCGGTCGGCCAGAACGTCGAGGGCAAGCTGCTGTTCACCATAGAGATTTGATGTTCCTGCCACGCCGAGATCGCCGGTTCGAATGGAGTTGATAACATACTTGGAAGCTTCGGCGATTTCGCAGATGAGATGGACGAGATCAGGTTTGACGCCACGTTCACGAAGATGCCGACGCAGGTTTATCTGGAATTTGGTTTTGCCTCTTTCACTCATGGGATACTCCTTGGGGGGAATAATTGGCGTGGTGTTAATTTCGCGTGACGGAGAGCTCCTCTTGATGCGCCAGGGACATCATCCTTTTGCGCCATAGCTGGAGCAGGTGGTCTATGACCAGCGACGCAAAGAAGGCAATGCCCGCCAGGAAAATAATAGCTGCCCCGGAAGTCAAATCCAGTCTGTAGCTGGCCCACAGGCCGCCTGTTGTAAAGAGCATACCGAGGGCGCAGGAGAGCAGCATCATCTGAAAAAGTGTCTTTGTATATTTTTCAGCTATATAGGGTGGTATGGTGAGCAGGGCGATGACCAGAATCAAGCCGACCACCTGGACCACCATGACGACGGTGATGGCAACGATGCCGATGAGCATGTAGTAGAGTCGTTTGACCGGCACGCCGCGCACCAGTGCGAACTCTTCGTCGTAGGACATGACCAGCAGATCCTGGAAAAAATAAAAGACAATCAGCAGGATGGTGCCGCCAACCACTGCCATGGTGATGAGATCGGAAACCGGCACGCTGAGGATGGAGCCGAACAGATAACTCATCAAATCGACGTTATAGCCGGGAGTTATATCCAGCAGGAGAACGCCCAGTGCCATTCCCATGGCCCAGATGACACCGATGACGGTATCCGCTCTCTGCTTTGATTTAATGGAGACGCCGGCCATGAGCATGGCAGCCAGAAAAGAAAACCCCACGGCCCCGACCATATAGGGGAGTTTGAAATAAAAGGCAAGCCCTATGCCGCCATAGGCGCTGTGAGCAATGCCGCCGGAAAGAAAAACCAGGCGATTGACAACAATCAGCGTACCGATGATGCCGCAGATGATGCTGGTCAGCATCCCGGCAAAAAGGGCGTTGCGCATGAATTCAAATTGCAGGGCTTCAACCATTGATGGTCTCCTCTGCCGCCTGGCCTGAGAGTGTGGAAGATGGTGTATCCTCAGCCGAGCAGGCATAAAAAGCTTCAAGCAGTTCCTTGGAACTGGAAAATGGTTGATGGCAGTAGAGCCGTTTGTTCACGCAGGCTATTGATTTGGCGTAGGAGGCAATGCTGAGCAAATCATGGCTGACCAGAAAAATGGTTTGTGTCTCATTGAGAGATTGGAGTAGGGCGTAGAAATCGGCCTGTCCCTTAGTATCGATGCTGGCGGTCGGCTCATCGAGCATCAGGAGTTCGGGGCCGGTCACCAGGGCTCGGGCGATGAGAACGCGCTGTCGCTGACCGCCGGAGAGATCGGTGATTTTGCGGTTGGCGTACCCGGCTATGCCGATTTTGTCCAGGGCCTCCATGGCGTCGCGCCGGTCCTTCTTGGAGTTGGTAAAGACGAATCGTTTGTCCGGCCGATGCTTGCCCATAAGAACAATATCAAGAGCGGTGGCGGGAAAGCTGAGGTTATGGTTGATCTGCTGGGGCACATAGCCGATGGTGGCATTGTTTGATCCCAGCGGTTTGCCGTTGAGCTTGATTTCGCCGCGCGTGGGACGCAGCAGGCCGAGAACCAGCTTGAGCAGGGTCGTCTTGCCGCCGCCGTTGGGGCCGATTACGGCGACAAAGTCCCTGTTGTGAACAGTGAGATTAATGCCGTGGAGCACCTCTTTGCCGCTGTAGGAGAAGCAGAGGTCGTAGATGTCGATTACCGGAGGTGTCATGGAATTTTTTATTGAGCGGCGTTTTTGAATGTCGTACCAATATGTTCCATATTGGCAAACCAGTCAAGAGCAAGGGGGTCGACGAGAACAACTTTGCCGCCTATGGCCCGGGCAATAATCCGTGCATTTTTGGTTGAGAACTGTTCTTGCGCGAAAATGACGGTAATTTCCTGTTCCAGGGCATGGTTTATGAGTTCACTGAGTTGCGCGGGTTTGGGACTCTTTCCTTCGATTTCGATGGGCACCTGGGTCAGACCATATTCTCTGGCGAAGTAGCCCCAGGAAGGATGAAAGACCATGAACTCTTTGCTCTGCTGTTCCCCGAAAAGGTTTTTCAACGTATCATGAAGGGTGTCGATCCTGTCGATGAAGCCTTTGTAGTTGGTTTGGAAAACCTCTTTATGCTGCGGAAAAAGCGTTATCAGACCATCGAGAATAGTGGCAGCCTGCTGTTTGACAAGTATGGGAGAAAGCCAGATATGCGGGTCCAGTCCGCTGTGCTCTTCATGGTCTGTCCCTGATTCATGATGGTCTGCAAGCTGTTCCTCATGGTGGTGCGATCCCATGGTTATTTTTTCTATCTCACTGTCGGTATGGATTATATGCATATTCTGGTTAACCCCGGCTATCTTGTCAAGCCAGGCTTTTTCAAAGGGGACTCCGATGGCAAAGTAGGCTTTGCTTGCCGCAAGTTTCCGCATTTGTGAGGGTTTAGGCTCATAGGTTGCCGGACTGGCGCCGGGCTGGACCATCACCTCGATGTTGAGTAGATTTCCTCCGATCTGCTGGACAAAGAGTTTTTGGGGTAATATACTGACAAAAACATTCTCCTGGGAAGACGCGGAAGTTTGCGACGCCATTGTAGCAGCATGAGCAATGCTCGCTGCGAAAGCCTGCGTAACAAGAAAAGCAGCGACAGTGAAAAGCGATTGATACAATTTCATAACAGTCTCTTCAATTTTTGTAGATGACACGTGTTTTTTGCGAAGGTAATTTTGAGCGGACCTTAAGATGGTGATGGAACAGATGGTGATGGAACAGGTAACCATATCAGAATTATATTGCATGCTCCTCGATACGCAAGAACTAAGTATCTGGTAAGGCGTTTTCATGAAGAAGAACATTACAATCATAACATTACTTCTCTCCCTTTGTGTCTTGCTGACACTCAGTGTTCTTTTTCTGCTCGCGCCCACTATCGCTGAGCGTTATTTTCTTCCGGCAATTGCCGCTGAGATCCCTTTTGCCCGGGCGGAAATGAGTATTTCGCGCCTATCACCCTGGCAGATGCGGGGCACACTGTCGTTTGGAAGTGAAAAGAAGCCGGGGATAAGTATTGCCGGATTCGAGGCGCAGTATTCGCCGGCTATGTTGCTGCAGCGTACAATTGGCAGTTTCGTTATCGATGGCGCCGATATCCATCTGCAAGAGCGTGATGGGCGTGTTGCGCTGCGCGGGCTAGTGGAGAGGGACAAGAGTGCAGCACGGCAAGAGCGGCAAGAGTTTGATGCTTTGCCACCCCTGCCTCTGGTGATCCAGGAGATCGCTGTAAAGAACAGCAGGGTGGTACTGCATGGCAGTGGCAAGACTGACCGTATTGTCTGGGTTGAAGGGCAAATTACCCCACGTTATACAGATGTTGGTGAAAAAATGAAAAAACTTGCAGCGTTGAGTGTTGATTTGCAGAGCAAGGGAGCGCTGGAAATGAACGCAAACATGCAGGTGAGTCCTTCGGGCAATTCAGGCAATGTAAATGGCGACACCGAAAAAAGGAACCATGTGCTTGATTTCAAAGTGGTGGTCGAAGATTTCGGTGAGGCTCTTCGTCACCGGCACCTCTTTCAAGATACTGAGGCTGTTGGGCGGCTGCGTTTGCAGGGCAAGGTTGAGATCGATGGAATAACGGATATTGCCGGGTATACGCTCACCGTTGAACTTGATGATTTTTCCGCAAAGCAGCGTGGTTTTGTCATGCAGAGCGTGGACGAAGATGAACCGGTGACGTTAAAGCTTGTTGGCGACACGCAAAAGGTTGAGTATTCGCTCACGGGCCTGCGGCTGGGTAAGCCGGTGGGCAGCGATATATCAGTAGAGGGTGGGTATGCGTTTGGCTCCGGCAAGATTGCCGGGGAAGCGGCACTGTTGCTGCGTCCAACAGCCTCCAGGGTAAATGTGGTCTATCAAGGGATGCTCGGGCAACAGACGGCGCTGGACTACTCCCTTGCGGGAGAACCCTTCACCCTGAACAATTCTCTGGATATTGCGTCATATACGGCAGAGGGAGCCGTTACGATCTCTGGCCCGGAAATATCCGGGAATCTGCAGGGTGCTGTTGCTTCTATCAATGATAGGGCACGGGATATTGACCTGACAGGTCTGTCCTTCTCCCTGCCTTTCTCCCTACCGGCCCAGGATGCGGAGGCAATTTCCGGGGCTGTCGAAATTGAGCAGATACGATTCAAAGAGGAGCATAGCGGTACATTGAAAGCAGCCATTAGCCTCAAGAGCGACAAAGCTGTGGGAAACGGGGTCCTGACCACCCCTTTGCATGATGCTTTCGCCCTCTCCTGTTCAGGTTCGGCAACATTGGACAAAAACGTTCGTATTGATTGCCGGCTTCCTGAAGTGACACTTACAGCCGACAATATGCCGTCGTATGTCACATTGCCTGATCCTCTCGAGTTTTCCGGGAACGTGGCAGGCGAGCTTCACTATGCTTTTTCCCGGGGGGAGCACGGCGGACAGGCCAGTATTGTTTTGAGTGATGCAGAAGTACACTATGAAAAGTATACATTTGCTGATATTGCCGGCAGTTTGGATTTTCCGCTGCTGCCTCGAATGCAGTCGAGCCCCAATCAGCTCATAACCATCGGTCGAATCGAGCTGGGCAAGATTCTGATGTCCGATGCCTTTATAAACCTGCGCCTCGATGATCCAGGCTCCCTGCTCATAGAGCGTGCCCGGCTGAACTGGTGTGGTGGTCGGGTGGAGACCGGCGGCGTATACATAAAAAAAGATATGGAGACGCTCAATACGACATTGTACTGCGATAGGCTGGGCTATACCGAGCTTTTGACACAGCTCGGTGTCGGAGAGGCTGAAGGACAGGGGGCGCTCAATGGCCGATTACCACTGGTCATCGACAGTAAGAGTGTCGAATTCGATGATGGTTTTCTGTTTTCCACGCCGGGAGAGGGTGGTATAGTAAGATTCAGGGATACGGCCCGGTTACGTCAGGGGATGAGTGCGATGAAGAAAACGGTGTATCTCGATTACTCCATGGATGCATTGGAAAATTTTTCCTATAACTGGACCACGCTGACGTTCAATACCGAAGATGGTGAGCTGCTTCTTGCCCTTGAACTGGACGGTAAGCCGGCGGAGCCGCTGCCGTACAGGTATGAAGGCGGTAATGTTGTCCCGATCGACAAGCAACAGAGTTCGGCAGAGCAGGGGCAGGGGATACGGCATCCCATACGGCTTAATGTTAATTTTCGGCTTCCCTTGAGTGAGTTTTTTCACTATGGGAAAAATATTCAATCCATGATGGAGAATCTCTGATATGACCTTGGTAAAGAAGACGTGTGTCTGGAGCACGCTGCTGCTGTTGCTTGTGTTGTCCGCGGCATGCACCAGGCACGAGGTGGAAGTTAAGCCGCTGGAGGTGAAACCGATCCATATCACCATCGATGTTAATGTCAAGGTTGATAGGGCACTTGATGATTATTTTGGTGATCTTGATAAAATTGATCCGGATTGACTTTACCCCATTTTGTTCCGCAGTATGGTGTCAAGTATTGTAGGTGGTATTCAATGCGCTACGGAACCAACCATTTTTTCATAAAGAACTTTAGAGGTGTGCTATGAAATGTTCCCGTTACTCTTCTTTGCTGATTCTGTTTGTCTGTCTTCTTCTGGTGGTGCCTGTGGCACAGTCTGCTTCGATTAAGGAGCGGATGGCGGCCCGCATTCCACCCATTGATGCGCTTAAGGATAAGGGGCTGGTGGGGGAAAATAACCAGGGGTTTCTTGAATACAGGACCGGTGAAAAGGTGGAACAAGACCTTATTGCCAGTGAAAATAAGGATAGGGCAATCGTGTACGAAACAATTGGCAAACGCCAGGGAGCTCCCGCCAAACTGGTTGGCCAGCGTCGCGCCAAAATGATTGTGGAAAAAGGTGAAGCGGGGCATTGGTTTCAGCAAGCCAATGGGGAGTGGTACCGAAAATAACTCCTGATGACCAACAAAATTCAGTCAATCAATCCAGGAGTCTGCCGTGTTGTTTTCGTGGTACGCCATAAACCCATCCCTGGGGGCTTAGCTGCAGCCGTCCGGGCTGCAGATACCCCCGAAAACAACACGGCAGACTCCTTCCCCTTAGATTCTTCCGTAGACGTCCTCAAATCTGACAATATCGTCTTCGCCCAGGTAGGAACCGGACTGTACCTCAATGAGCTCCAGGGAGATTTTCCCTGGGTTTTCAAGAGAGTGGGTGGTGCCCAGTGGTATATAGATGGACTGGTTTTCGGTGAGCAGAATAATCTCCTCGTCCTTGTGCACCCTGGCGGTACCTGACACAACCACCCAGTGTTCCGCCCGGTGGTGATGCATCTGCAGGGAGAGCTTGGCGCCGGGTTTAACGGTGATGCGCTTTACCTGATAGCGTGGACCGGTATCGATGGATTCATATTTTCCCCAGGGACGATATACCTCCAGATGATTATAATACTCCGAGCGGTTGTCACTCTTCAGGGCTTCCACTATATTCTTGACGTTTTGCACCTTGTCTTTGGTGGCAACGAGCAGGGCGTCCTTGGTATTGACAATGACCGTGTTTTCCAGGCCGACGGTGGCTACCAGCTTGTCCGAGGTGTTGATATAGCAGTTGCTGGTTTCGTTGAGCAGGATGTCGCCTTTCACCACATTGTTGTTGGTGTCCTTGTCGGCGATATCCCAGAGGGCCGACCAGCTGCCGATGTCATTCCACTGCAGGTTGAGGGGCATGACATAGGCATCGGAGGTTTTTTCCATGACTGCATAGTCTATGGAGTTGCTTGGACAGGCCTCAAAATGTTCCTGATCGACGCGGTGAAATTCCAGATCCCTGGAAGTGTGTTTCATGGCGGCCCGGCAGGCCGATAATATATCTGGATGATGGGCTTCGAGCTCTTCCAGGTAGCGTGTCGCCTTGAATAAGAATATGCCGCTGTTCCAAAAATATTGACCGCTTTCCAGATATGTCCGGGCCGTTTCGGCATCGGGTTTTTCCACGAATTCATCGACTGGAAAGGCCGTCATAGCTTCATCTTTACTCCTTGACGCCATTTCCCCGGCTCTGA
>Ga0136557_1000593_pt1 | contig 26837 bp, 18 predicted proteins | sample AntRauTorckE6832_FD_104796 | JGI IMG/M metagenome (GOLD analysis project Ga0136557, IMG submission 104796) | Saline lake microbial communities from Rauer Islands, Antarctica - Metagenome Torckler E6 #832 | ecosystem: Environmental > Aquatic > Non-marine Saline and Alkaline > Saline | place...
ATAACCACCAAGTTGTAACTGTTCAAGAGTGCTCCATATTGGCTCATTTGGGACTTTGAAGCATACTTGTGCTATTCGAGAAGGCTCAAATGGGACAAGATGGGGTGCTCCTGAATAGTTACGCTGATTCTTCTCAGGTAATGTTCCCGTAACGGGCTGTGGAAGGGACATGTCCCCCTTCCTGAACTGGACGCTATATGAATCTATTGAAAAAACTTTCGATTCTAAGCTGGGATGATATTATTCCCCGCTTTCTGCGTATCTTTCTACCTCTGGCTATAATCTCCGGTAGTCTCGCTGTTCTTTTCTATTCAAAGGATGTCGCCACCGAGCAGCTCACCCTCGCAAAAAGCGAAACCTACAAGATCCAGTCGCAAATCAGAACGGTCAACTCCAGATTTGAGTCCATTATCACCGACCTGCAGTTTCTTGCAATGCAAAGCGAACTCCAGGAATACCTCAACAACAATGATGCGCCCCATCTTGATAGCCTGGCCCGCGAGCTTTTGCTCTTTGCCAAAATCAAAAAGCGCTATGCCGGAATTCAGATCATAGACACGTCAGGACTTGAAAAAATCCGTATAACCGCCACCGGATCAACTCCATTTCTGGCGGCGAAAGCAACGCTGCAAGACAAGGCACAATCGCCCTCTTTCAAACCCACCCTGGCACTGCCCCCTAACAAAACCTACATCATGCCCGATTCTTTTGCCACAGACGCTTCCGGCAATGAGAGGGAAGGCGATCATCCGCTGGTTCGCTTCAGCATGCCGGTGGTCAATAGCAGCGAAAACCATAAAGGCATAATCCTCCTCAGCCATCCCATCGATTACCTGCTCGACGACCTCCAGGCAGTCTCCATAAATTCACCGGGGAAAACGTACCTGGTGGATAGTGATGGCTACTACCTTAACACACCCAATTCCAGCGAAAAAAAAACGTGGCTGCAGCAGCACGAAGGGAACAACATCGCAGATACATTCGGAAAAGAATGGCAACGCATCAAAGACAACAGGGAAGGCCAATTTGAGAGCGAAAGCGGCCTTATTACTTTCAGCACCATCTACCCCGAACGCAGCGACGTCATCACCAGCACCGGCCCCGGTGATACAAATAATTACCTGTGGAAAACAGTGTCGTTTGTTCCCAAAGATGTCTTGGAACAATGGCCGAAAAAAATTCTGCGGCGCGTTTTTCTGCTCTACTCATTCTGCCTTATCATTATCGGCATCTGCTCGTTCCTGCTGGCCCGGGCCAGCTTGCGGCGTATGCAAGCAGAAAAAGCCATGCGTGCAAACGAAGAGGAACTCAGGGCCATAAACGAGGCTGCGGCCAATGCCATTATTGCCATCGACAGCAACAAGAATATTCTTCACTGGAATCCCGCTGCAGAAAAGCTTTTCCAGTACAGCGCCACTGAAGTTGTCGATAAACCGATCACCTCGATCATTGCACCGCCCAAACACCAGTCTCATTTCACAAAGATTTCGCGCAGGTTCAAACTGCCCGCCGAAACCGGCTCCATGGAAGCCAAGACCATCGAACTCTATGGCTATAAAAAGGACGGTACGGAATTCCCGGTCGAGGTCTCCTTTTCCGCCTTCAAAAAGGATGATCAATGGCATACAGTCGGAATCATACGCGATATTTCAGCAAGAAAGAAGATGGAAAAAGAGGTACTTCGCGCCCACAAGTTTGAATCCCTGGGTGTGCTTTCCAGCGGTATTGCCAATGATTTCAACAACCTGCTCACTGCCATAATCGGTAACATCAACCTCGTCAGAAAACTCTCCGGCATCCCTGCCGACTCCATCGAGCTTCTCAAAAACGCAGAAAAGGCCTCACGCCGAGTTAAGGCATTGACACAACAGTTGCTCACCTTCTCCAAGGAGGGCATGCCGATCCGCAAAATAACAGCCGTCGATCCTCTTCTCCGTGAATCCGTCGAATTCGCCCTCTACGGCTCTCCGATCGTCAGCCGATTTGATATCCCCGATGATCTGCTGCTTGTCGACGTTGACGGCGCCCAGATCGGTCAGGTTGTGCAAAACATTGTCACCAATGCCAGGCAAGCCATTAAAGGATCAGGGGCCATCCATATCGGGTGCCGCAACGTCCTCGATGCCCAGGCTGAAGAGCTGCCTTTGCGGCTCCAGGGCAACTACGTTGAAATCGCCATTCGCGACAGTGGTCATGGCATTCCTATACGCAATCAGAGCAAGATTTTTGAACCCTACTTCAGCACCAGAGAAAATGGCAGCGGCCTCGGACTGACCATCGCCCAATCGATTATCCAGCGCCACGATGGCTATATTCATGTCAATTCCGAGGAAAATAAAGGCTCCACTTTCACCATCTACCTTCCTGCAGCGGTGGACCAGCACTTGCCGGAAGAACAAGAGAAAAAACGAGGCAAAGGCAAAAATTTCAAAATTCTGGTCGTCGATACCGAGGAGATGCTGCTTGGTATCGCAGGCAGAATGTTGGTACATCTCGGTCATGAATGCGTCTGCGCCAAATCATCGCGAGAGGCGCTTGACATCTACAAACACCTGTGGAAGACCGGCTCCCCGGTTGACGGTGTGATCGTCGATCTCACCCTGCCCGGCGGCATGGGCGGCAAGGAAACTGCAGCAGCGATCTTTGATATTAACTCGGAAGCGCGCATCATCGTATCGAGCGGTTACTCCAATGATCCGGTCATGGTTGACTTTGATGAATACGGTTTCTGTGCCGCAATCGCCAAACCCTTCGATATGGATGAACTAGCAGAAGTTATCGAAACGGTCTTGGAATAGCATCCCTTTAGGGCCTGTTCACAAATAACATGGCCAAGATTGCGCTCAGATTTGGGTCAGATTTGGTTGTGGCGATCAGCGTAAAACCGCAGGCGCAGCAGCGCTACGTTGAGGATTTTACGATTGAGCCGCAGCCAAAGATGGCCTGAAGATGAGATGCAATATGGCCATGTTATTTGTTGACAGGCCCTTACTGCAAAAGCAAACCACTCGAGAGCCAGTAGTAGAGAATATAGCTTCCGGCAAAAAGGATCAATAGCGCCGAGACCTTCTGCATATGAGGCAGGAACCTGCGCATGGTACCGACGACAACACCTTCCCTGACAAAGGTCATCCCCAGTGTCAGCACCAGAAGAACCAACCCCATCCCCATGATATAACTGATGAACTGTACGATTCCCCCGGCAAGATCACCGGCGGTGAGCGAGCTGCCGATAACCGCCAGAAAAATTGGCAGAGTACAGCTCAGGGACGTGGCACCAAAGGCCACACCAAAGAGGAAGAACCCTTTAAGGGTAATATTACGCGGATCACCAATGTTGTTGGCCAGATTCAGCATAAAATTGAAGGAGATATGCTTGCCCAGAAGCATCGCAATGCCTAACACCACAAGGAAGGAGCCAACAGTGATGGCAACCCAGGGCATGATGCCGCCAAGAAAGACACCACCTGCCGAAACAAGCAGGCCGACGAGGCCGAAGAGCAGGCCAAAGCCCGAAGTAACCACCAGTGTCACCCAAAGCGATCGCAGCAATCGCGAGACAATCGTTCGACTGCCATATTCCTCGTCGGCAATCCCCAAATAGAGAGAAAGATAGACCGGCAGCATGGCAAAACCGCAGGGATTGACAGCGGACACCATTCCCGCCCCGAAGGCATATCCCAAAGGTATAAGCCCCGCGATTTCACTGAGCCACTGGCTCACCCACACCTGAATTCCCATAAAATGTAATATCCCTGGATCGGTTAGCTGAGCCTTATTGGTACTCAGCATTTACAATAGTCCTGCATTCATCGCCGAAAGTGGACCAGTTATTAAGTTGGTGACTACCTATGGAAGAAGCGACGTAATGCAACTACCCCCGGTGTTTGTAACTGCTTGCAGGGTGCCGGAGATTCTCGCAAGCAGACTGGTGAAGCGTATTGGTCATACTGTATTGGTCATAAATAAGCCAGGCTGATCGCGGGGAGCCCTGGTGCCCTGTGAGCAGTTACTTAAGTTGTTTCTATAATAGGAAGAATGGCAAAAAAATCAAGAGCAGACATTCTTGCTTTTCTGTCAGGATCTCCTCATGACTTAAAAAAATGACCACAGTCGACTTTTTTGCTTGATCATTTACACATTATTCCGTAAAACTCGACCGTGGTCATTTTTTAAAAGAACGGAGCTGAGCAGCGAATGGGTATGACACGGGAAGAAAAGAAGCGCCGCACGCGCAAGGCAATAATCAAGGCTGCGGTTGAGCTTTTCGGGCAAAAGGGCTTCGACAAAACATCCATCGAAGAGCTTGCCCAGTTGGCAGGCGTTGGTAAAGGTACCATCTACACCTATTTCCGGACAAAATCGGAAATTTTCTATGCCTTTTGCGAAGAGCAGCTTGAGTTTATTCATAAAGAGCTGGCCCACAAGACCGACCCCGAGGCTCCGCTCATCGAACAGGTTATGACAATTTTCATGGGAGAGTTTCTCCATGTCACAAAAAACAAGGAATTTGGACGATTTTTTCTGCGGCATGTTCTTTTTCCGGCGGACAGCGATAAGAACAGCTTTCTCGAGCTGGATAACAGATGGCTTGATCTTTTGTACTCAATCTATCAACGCGCCCAGGACAGGAATGAGCTGCGCAGCGATATCGAGCTACTCTTTCTTGCCGGCCACTTCTACGCCCTCTACATTGTCGTTGTTTCTTCCTGGTATTCCGGGAGAATCACATCAGAAGAAGTCGGCCCCGGCATGCGCCAACTTTTCCAGCAGGCCCTCGACGGCCTGGCCCCATCTGCCGCATAACGAATGCTTTCCAAGGTGAATATATGAACCGGCAGCACAGTCAATCTCCCGACAAACCAACAACGCCGCGCGCCAAAATAGTCTTCTTTATCTGGTCAATACTGCCGCGCCTCGTCCTTCTGGGTATGTTGATCACCATCGTGGTGCTTTTCATGGCCATCGGTAAAAAAAAGGATTCCATTGCCGCTGACAAGATGAACAGCGTCGGCAAAAAGAGACCACCGGTCAACTGTGTCACCCATGAGCTGCAGCCCACAACTATACAGGACAAAATCAACCTGCCCGGCAGTATCGAACCCTGGACGAGCCTTGAGCTCACCGCCAGGATTACCGGCACCGTCAGCGATGTTCTGGTGGAAGAAGGCGATGAGGTCAAAAAGAACCAGATCCTGGCCCTGATTGAAGAGGACGACTACCGGATCGCCTTGCAGCGCGCCAAAGCCGCGTATTCTCTTGCTCAATCAGATTACCAGCGGGAAAAGGCCGTCTATGATAAAGGCGTAACTCCCAAAGCTCAACTGGATGCCCGCAGAACCGCCATGCTCACCGCCAAGGCCGATCTGGACAACGCCAGGCTCCAACTTTCACGCTGCACCATCAAGGCACCGATCGACGGCGTAATCCAGCGCCTTGACGCCGAGGCGGGTGTACTGCTCACCACGGCCGATCCAGTGGCCCAGATCCTCAAAATCGACAAGGTCAAGGCCGTGGTCGGCATACCGGAATCCGATGTCCCGGCCGTTCGTAAACTGAACCAGGTCGACATCACCATTCAAGCCCTGGATAACCGGATCATCACCGGGCAAACCCACTTTCTTGCGCAGGCTCCTACAACCACGGCCCGGCTCTACACCCTTGAACTTGCAGTGGACAATGCTTCACGGGAAATTTTGCCCGGTATGTTTTTCCGCGCCGATGTCGTCAAAAAAACCGTCGACAACGCCCTTGCCATCCCCTTCTACAGCGTCATATCACGTAATGACGAACACTTTGTCTTTGTGGAAAACGATGGCGCGGCGCAGAAAAAAATTGTTCGCCTCGGCATTATGGAAAACTGGATGGTGGAGATAGTGGATGGACTGAAAGCCGGAGACAAACTCATTATAGAGGGCCATCGCGACATTGAAGACGGCCAGAACATAAAAGTGGTCAAAACCATTACCAATCTTAACGAGTACACCTTATGATCGTCTCCGATACCGCCATACGCAAAAGCATTGCAGTGGTAGTGCTCACCATTGTGCTCATCGTTTTTGGTGTCTACAGCTACAAGGTGCTGCCCCGCGAGAGCGATCCCGACATAACTATCCCCAATGTTTTTATTTCCACCAACTATCGCGGAGTTTCCTCGGCGGATATGGAGACAGCGGTGACCATTGAAATTGAAAAGAAGCTCAAGGGACTCGACGGCTTGAAAACCATTGAATCGGTGAGCTCGGAAGGTATGTCTTCCATCAATGTTGAATTTGTCACCGGCACCGATATCGACCAGGCCCTCCAGGATGTCAAGGACAAGGTGGACCAATCCCTCGGGGAGTTGCCCACCGACCTCGACGAAGATCCTTCCGTTTTTGAGGTCAACTTTTCCGAAATGCCCATTGTGGTCTTCTCGCTCTCCGGCACCTGCGGCCTGCCCTGCCTCAAAAAGATCGCCGACGATCTCAAGGATAACATCGAAACAATAACCGGCGTGCTCGAAGCCGAGGTGACCGGTGGTCTGGAGAGGGAGATACGGGTCGAAGTTTTTCCTGAAAAGCTGGCCTATTACGGACTCACCATAGGCAGCTTCCAGTCGGCGCTAAAAAGCGAAAACCAGAACACCTCGGGCGGCACTATTCAACTCGGCGACGGCCGCTACCAGCTCAGGGTTCCGGGTGAATTTACCACCCCTGAGGAAATCTACGGCCTCGTCCTGGCCACCCATCAAGGGGAACCGGTCTATCTCAAGGATGTCGCCAGGGTCGTTGACGATTTCAAGGAGGAAAGCAGCAGATCCCGCCTTAACGGCCGTTCCGCAGTCAATATCTCGGTGAAAAAGCGCTCCGGCGAGAACATCATCGCCATCAGTAAAGAGGTCGACCGCATCATAGAAAAACGGCAGAAACTCTGGCCTTCAGGCACCGAAATCACCAAGGTCATGGACAAGTCGCGGGATATCGAACTCATGGTGAAGGATCTTGAAAACAACATCCTCTCCGGCCTTGCCCTGGTGCTGATTGTCATCTTCTTTGCCATGGGAATCCGTAACGCCATACTGGTGAGCATGGCCATCCCCCTTTCCATGCTGCTGTCATTTACCGTACTCCACATCATGGGCATCACCCTCAACATGGTGGTGCTCTTCAGCCTGACCCTGGCCCTGGGTATGCTGGTGGACAATGCCATCGTCATCATTGAAAATATCTACCGTTTCATGGAGCAGGGTGCCGGCCGTATCGAAGCGGCCATGAAGGCCACCTCCGAGGTCGCCTATCCGGTCATCGGCTCTACCATCACCACGCTTGCAGCCTTCTCTCCCATGCTGTTCTGGCCCGGCATCATGGGGGAGTTCATGAGCTACCTGCCTCTCACCCTGATCATCACCCTGTCTTCCAGCCTGTTTGTCGCCATGGTGATCAATCCGGCCCTGGCTTCGATTTTCATGAAGGTAAAAAAACGCCATGGCGAGCAAAAAAGTATGGAGGAAATCTCCAAGGCGGTGGAACAACCCATCGCCATCAAAGGACCGCTGCTGTCGAGCTACGCCAAAGTTCTGTCAGCCGCCCTGAATATGCCGCTGACTGTTATTGCCACCGCCTTCTGCGTCCTTATCCTGCTGTTTCAGGCCTGGATGCTGGTGATCGGTCTGGAAAAACCGGTGGAATTCTTCCCGGACATTGAACCCAAAGGAATGTATGTCAACATGGATGTACCGGAGGGAGCCGGGCTCGATTATATCGATCAGATTATCAGACGAATAGAAGGCGCACTGGCAGGGTCCGCAGGCGACAGGGAAAAACGCTCTGTCGATGACCTGCCGGCCGGTCGGAAGCATACGAAAGCCACCGGTGAGGAATTCTACGGGCCCAGCGATATGGCAAACATAAAGGACATCTACACCAAAGCCGTTGTCTCCAGCGGTGGTGGTTCCGCCTTTGATCCCAACACCCCGAACCATGTCGGTGTCCGTTTTCTCGAGATCGAAGAACGGCAGCGCTCCACACACAAAACCGTCGATGAAATCAGGGAAAGGGTCAAGGATATCCCCGGTGCCGGAATAACCCTTGCCATGGAGGCGGAGGGCCCGCCCACCGGCGCCCCCATCAATATAGAAATCGCCGGTGAAAACTTCAGCGTCCTTGGGCAAATGGCAAACTCCATCAAGGATATCCTGGAAAAGATTCCGCATGTCAAAGACGTTCGGGATAACTTTGTCGAAGGCATTCCCTCGGTGCAGGTCGACATCGACCGGCAGAAGGCTTCTCTGTTCGGTCTGTCCACCGATGGCATTGGTTTTGCGCTGAAAAGCGCCTACAACGGCCTTGAGGTCTCGAGCTACCGGGAAGGTGACGATGATTACGATATTACAGTACAGCTTCGGGAAAAGGACAGGAAGATGGTGGACGTCCTCCATGAACTCATGCTGCCCACGCCCTCCGGTGTAATGGTGCCCCTTTCCACCATTGCCACGGTCCATTTCACCGGCTCACTGGGCGATATCAACAGGATCGATAACGAACGGGTGGTGACCGTCAAGGCAAATGTCGATGAGACCAAAATCCCAGGGCCGGTGGCCCGTCAGCAGGCCGACGATCTGCTCAAGGATTTTCCGCTGCCGCCGGGATACAAAATAACCTTCACCGGCGAACACGAGTTCCAGAAGGAATCGGAAGCCTTTCTCTCCAAGGCCTTCGCCGTGGCCCTGCTTCTTATCTTTCTCATTCTGGTGAGCATGTTCAACTCGGTAATCCAGCCATTTATCATTATGACCTCCGTTATCCTCTCCTTGGGCGGGGCATTTCTCGGCCTGGCGCTGTTTCGCTCACCTTTTGGTGTTATCATGACCGGTGTCGGAGTAATTTCTCTGGCCGGCGTGGTCGTCAACAACGCCATTGTCTTGATAGATTACACCAATAAACTGCAGCAAAGGGGGCACAGCCTGCGTGATGCGGTCATTGCAGCCGGGGCGACCCGTCTGCGCCCTGTGCTTTTGACTGCGGTGACCACCATATTGGGATTGATCCCCTTGGTAACCGGGATCTCTTTTGATTTTCACCTGCTGACCATCTCCTGGGTAAGCGAGTCCAGCCAGTGGTGGCAATCCATGGCCGTTGTGGTCATTTTCGGCCTTATTGTGGCGACTTTCCTGACGCTGATCGTGGTTCCCACCCTCTATTACATGCTTGAACGTTTCACCACATTCCAGCAGCGAATCATATCACGCATACGCCGGATCTATTGGAAGCCCTACGCCATGCTCGCCGGCGAACAACCGCCCGGCGATAAAGAAAACAGGTGAACACCGAATCACTCTGCACCACACGGGCAGTAGAGTGGTTCGGCGGTTTTTCAAGATACAGGCTATTCCTCCTCGTCATCTCCTTCAAGCATCTTGATCAGTTCACTCTGCAGATCACCATCGCTGGTCAATTTTATTGCCAGGGCCTGGCACAGGGCTCCTGATATGCCATTGGGATCCGGGGATGAGACATTAACACTTATTTCACCCTCTTCATCGGCCTCAAGTATCAATGCTGCCTGGTTGTCGCTCAGTTCCATGATTATTGCTCCTTTTTATGATACACTGCGGTTTTCCGCAAAATTTCTCCTTATAATATCCCCTCAATACACCGGATATAATGAGAACTCAAGGGGGGAAAGCGACAACGGGGTAATTAATGGAATTTGAAACTGTCCTGCACTTCTGGTTTGAGGAAATCAAACCGGCGCAGTGGTTCAACAAAGATGAACAATTCGACGGGAAAATTGTGCAACGCTTCGGTGAGATGCATAAATAACAAAGCGGGAGCCTCCTCTTCAAGAAGACTCCCGCCATTTGACGAATAACGATGGTGAAATGAACTGGCGGATCAATGATCCGCCCGGTTCGTAATCATCAGTGTTTGTTGAAATGAAAAACGCCCCAGACCAGATGATCGTTTTTGCCTCCGTCAACCCAGTGGCCAAGGCCTTTTTTCATATTCTCTATATAGGTTTTACTGACCACATTGGAAATTTCTTCCTCTTTACGTTCGGTTTCTTTCAAAACCCTCCAGTAATGCGTAATCAACTGCGGCGTATGATCGTCAAAACCGACCTCTTTCATACCGAACCGGCGTGCGGTTTCACGGTAAAAAGCGGGTGAGCCCAGAGTATCAAGATGGATCCGGTCAAGAATCGGCTTGAGCACCTTCTTGGGGCAGTCATCCGTCATCATCGGATCGGTAAAGATGAAGCTGCCTCCAGGCTTGAGCAGGCGCGCCACCTCTTCGATGACCGTCTCACGCTCTCCGCTGTGTAAAATGGCATCTTGAGACCAGACAACATCGAAGCTGTTATCCGGCAGTGGAATATCCTCGAAGGAACCATCGATGACGTCGATGAGATGATCGACACCCTGCACCCTGTTCATATCACGGTTACGGCGATTTTCCACCTCACTGAGATTGAGGGCGGTAACATGACAACCATAGGTCTTGGCAAGAAAACGGGCTGCTCCACCATATCCAGCGCCGATATCGAGAATCCGACTCTGCGGGGTTATATCGAGATTCAAGGCAATCTGTTCAACGGTGCGCCGACTGGCAATAAAAATAGATTCATCGTCATTGTCATACAAACCGATGTGTATATCTTCACCACCCCATATGCTGAAATAGAAATTATCGGCATCATTGCTGTTGTAGTAATCCCTGGCCGTGCTGACCGACGAAGAGTAATTGAAACGCCCGCCCCCATGTTCATGCTTACCGGGCTCGTAGACCTTCTCCACCACGTGGGTCCAGAAATCCGGATCGTCCTCGCCATGGCTCTCCTTGTAATCGCCAAAGGTCTCGATATGCTGGAAGCCGACACCACGCATCAACTTGCGAAGATATTTTTTGCGCAGCGGGAACATATTGAGGTGATAGACCGGACCGTCGGCGAATTCATAGCGGAAGCGAGCCAGGCCTTCATCGACATGCTCCGGCTCGGCTGTCACCGAGTCACCGCAGTAATGATATTTATGCTTCGAGGAAAAACCGTTATCAAGCATACCGTCATAGTTGCGCTGGTCAAGAATCAGTATGCCGTCATGCTTGAGTACGGCGTACAACTCTGCCAGGGATTTGCGCCTGTCGCGCTCGGAAAATAAATGTGTAAAGGAATTACCGAGGCAGACAATAGCATCGAAACGCTCACGTATATCCCGGCTCAGCCAACGCCAGTCGGCATGAACGGTGTTGAGGATGCAATCATGACGCCTGGCGTTTTCAAAAGCCTTGGTCAGCATCTCGGCACTGCCGTCGGCCGATGTGACATCGAAGCCCGCTTTGAGCAAGCGCACTGAGTGGAAGCCGGTTCCGGTGGCAATATCAAGAACCTTCTTCGCCCCATACTCCCTGAGTTTGTCAATGATGAAGGTTCCCTCACTCTCGGCTCGCCTTTCCCAGTTAATCAGTTCATCCCACTTTTCCACGAAAGGGGTGACATATTCATCAACATAATGATCGGTTTCCCGAATTTCGGTGGGATTCTCTCCAAAATCCTGTGATTTGACGGTTTGTGTAGCTTCTCTCATTGTTACTCCTTGTGTGAATTTTTTGAAGCCGGCCATGAGTTAAAGGCCACCTTGAAAAAGGGGGACCGGCGCTCTGTCGCCTACGTGGAAATACGTAAACAGACTCGCCCTCGAATTCGCGCCGCGGCTAAAGACTTCTCTGCTCCGCCAGGCTGGTGACATGATGCATGACTATCCTCGGAACTGCGTTTATCCAACCTTTCATGGTTCCTATGGTGAAAAGAAAAGATACTGGAGGCGTCATGCACCAATGCTATTCGAGGGGTTCCTCGTTGAAATGTGCCTTGATGTCCTCTCTACAAGCACATGCCGTGCCAGTCATGAAAATTGCCACAGATCCCTTCCCCGGAAACTTCCATCAGGCGCACCCAGAAGGGAACAGCGGCCTGCTGAAGTTTTGATGGAAAACCAAACGGCAATATCTCTGTAAAGAGGTAATTGATAAGAGATGGGAAAAAAGGAATCGGTGGCGCACGAAAAAAGAGATTTTATGTGCATGACATGCTCAACATAGCCGCAAACAGCGGATACTCCGGGAAATGCGGTTTCCCCAAATTTAAGGCTCGGCAAAAGGAGCAGGCCACTACAGCTGGAATCCCCAGCCCTTGGCAAAGAAAAAAAACGAGTAAAAAATACACATCATGCCCTCAGGGACAGGAGAGATTGGTTTCGTCAAGAACTTCCATCAAGCAGATGGGGCACTACCTGAATCTCTGCCGGCTATTCTGCAATTGTGCCGGCAGAGAGCCGCGCATCACACCTTGAAGCGGTTGACCAGTTCGTTGAGCTGTTCCGCCAGGTTAGACAGTTCAGTCGCGCTTTCCTTGACATTAACACTGCCGTCCCTGACCTCCTCGGATGTTTTGCCCACCTCGCCGATATCACGGGTCACATCTGAGATTGCCACCGTACTCTGCGCCACGTTTTCATTGACTTCGGTAATACCGGAAGAGGCCTGAGAGATATTTTCTGAGATCTCCCCGGTGGCTGCCGACTGCTGTTCGACCGCCGTGGCAATGGTGTTTATCACATCATTTATGTCGTTTATCACCGTAGAGATATCCTGAATATCAGTAATCGTGCCGTTGGTGGTAGACTGCATCTCATCGATCTGGTTTTTAATGTCGACGGTGGCATCGGCGGTCTGCTTGGCCAGGTCCTTGATCTCATTGGCCACGACGGCAAAGCCTTTACCTGCCTCCCCTGCTCTAGCCGCCTCTATGGTGGCATTGAGGGCGAGCAGGTTGGTCTGCTCAGAGATTTCGGTGATGGCCTCGGTCACCTTGCCTATCTTGCTCGCCGCCTCGCCGAGTTCATTGACCTTTGCAGAGGTGGCGTTGGACTGGGTCACGGCGCCATCCGTTATGTTTTTGGCTCTGGCGGCATTTTCGGCAATTTCCTTGACCGTGGAGCTCATCTCCTCGGTGGCGCTTGCCACCATACCGACATTGCTTGACGACTGTTCCATGGCGGCTGAAACTGAGCTCATATTGGTGCTCAGTTCTTCGGCCGAGGCGGCAACTCCACTGGTTCTAGCCGAGGCGTCTTCAGAATTGGTCGACAATTGCGAGGAGACGGCGGAAAGTTCCGTGGAGGAAGAGGAAAGGGTATTTACGCCTTCCGTTATCTCCTTGATCATCCGCCCAAGTTTTTTGATGGTTTCAGCAAGGGCCGCGGACATTCTGCCGATCTCATCCTGCTGTTTAATATCGAGCTCGGAGGTGAAATCCCCCTCGGCGATCTCCTCGACAAAATCGACAACTTCCTGGACCGGCCCGGTGATGGAACGGGTAATAAAAAACGCAGCCGCAACACCAAGTAAAAGCGCCGCGGCGGTGGCACCCAGGACGATGGTTTTGACACTGTTGCTCCTGGCCTTAACCTCTGCTCCAAGTATGTTCTGGTCTTCTTTGACGGAGAGCTTGACTTCTTCCAAATCCCTGGCCATCTGCGGGCCAAGGATGTCAAGGGTGTTTTCAATCAGGTCATTGCGTACATTGACAACCTCAACCACTCTATCGAAGGCGTTAACATATTGTCGTGCGCTTTTTTCCACCTTTTCAATAACCGTCCGGCGCTGGGCATTCTGCAATGCCTGATCGAGCATCTCGATCCCTTCGAGATAGCTGTCCAGTTCAGCCTTGGTCTCCTTGGCAGCGGCCATGGTGTTGGTAACTAAAAACTTCTGGGTGGACTGGCGGACGCGCAGCAAATCGCGCATGACATTGCCGGCTGCAAAGGCTGCATCAATGTTGCGGTCCACCTTGGCCTCTTTCAGGACACGGCGCAGGCTCTCTTCCATACTCTGCCCAATGGGCAGCAGCTCACCCTTGACGATGCGGTCACGTTGCTTCATTTGCTTGACCACCTTATCGAAGGTGGTATCGTAGTGCTTGACCTCGTCATAGTATTTGGCAATGATCTCGGCCCTTTTGGAATTTTTCAGCTCCTTTTGGGCCTTGTCCAGCTCTCCCTGCATCTTTTCCAGGTATTCCTGATACTGCTGCAAAGCCGTCTTGTTCAAGTCAATGAGGACATCCTTGACGTTCATCTGCATCATCAGCATATTGCCCTGGAGCCGGCCGGCAAGGTTGGTATCCCGGGCCATGCCCCGGTAATTGGTGAAACCGTCGGCCACGCCACCAAGGCCAAGCCAGGATACCAGGGCTACAATGAACAGAAGCAGAATGACCGCTCCGAAACCACCACCGATTTTTGCAGACAAACTCAAATTTTTCAACATACCTCTTCTCCTTCATTGTGGGTAAGCCGGCGCCTCTCAAGAAACGGCAGAGGAGTATTTTCCTGCCATAACTTCAAGCCTCAAGCCTCAAGCCTCAATCTTGAATGAACTCCGACAATGGGTCAATCTTTTCCAGGGTGATTGAGCACCCGAAACATATTACTGCCGCTGAATAGCAAAAATCAGACCAGAGCATGAGAGAAAATATGAAAAATTGTTTTATTAATGTGGTATTATGAAGTTATGAGACACATCTACCGGGCGGTTACCTTGTATCCATGGACTGATCAAGAGGATCTTCATGCAAAGGCGGTACAAATACCACCCGGAAATGCTCACAGGAAGAGGAATTCAGCAATCGCGTTTTTCCTGGCAAAATAAACATCTCTCAATATACTGATTTCACATATTAATTTGCACTGGAGGTATTTTTACCACCGCTACCAAAACCTCGGACAGGATCAATAGACTCACCATTCATTGGGACATCATTGAACAGGTGGGGAAATTTTTGGCTTGACAAAGGCGATCAAAGCATAATTAGTATTAAAACTTTTACCAATTGTGACCATATCAGTAGATTATGCTACATAATTCCGCCCTCTAACACTTTATGAATACTGACTTTATTTTGGAAGATATAGTTGACATCCCGGCCCTTAGAGAAATGCTGGAGAGGCTCCACTCCCTTATCGGGATCGCTGTGGCACTCGTTGATACCAGGGGAAATGTTTTGGTGGGCGTCGGTTGGCAGCGCATCTGCACCGATTTTCACAGGCAGCACCCCGAATCGGAAAAACTGTGTAATACAAGCGATACCTTTCATCGAGAAGAGCTTGAACGAGGGAAGCCCTGCACCAGCTATACCTGCCCTCATGGCCTAACTGACAGTTGCTGTTCGATAATCGTTGAGGGCAAACATCTGGCAAATCTCTTTATCGGCCAGTTTTTCCTGGCACCTCTCACTGCTGCGGTGAAGGAACGTTTTCATGAACAGGCGGCCCGCTACGGTTTTGACGAGCAGGATTATATCAAGGCACTGGAAGAAGTTCCTGTTATATCCTCTAGACGCCATAAGGAACTACTCGATTTCTTTACCGTCTTTGCCAAGCAAATAGCACACACCGGTTTTGCCGGACTGCAACTTCAGCATCAAAACCAAGAGACACAGCACTCCGAGGAGCGCTACCGGCTTACCTTCGCGGCAATAGAAGAAGGTGTGTGGGATTGGAATCTGAAAAAGGACACCCTCTTCTGGAGTGATCACTGCTATATTCTTCTGGGCTACGAAGCGCATGCGCTTGCACCCTCTCCAGCGATCTGGCAGGAGTTGTGCCACCCGGAGGATATCAGCAAGGTTGTCCATAGCCTTGACGCTATGGTTCGGCAGGAGGCGCCGTTTGCAGAGGAATTCAGGTTGCGTCGTCGGGACGGCGACTATTGCTGGCTGAAAGGCCGGGGGAGGGTCGTTGAGACGGATACGAAGTATGCCGCCCTGAGGGCCGTCGGCACTTTAATAGACATCAGCAGATCCAAAGAGGCCGAAAGAGAAAGGGACCAGATGGAGGCGCAGTTGCGCCATGCCCAGAAAATGGAATCACTGGGAACACTGGCCGGCGGCATCGCCCATGACTTTAACAATATCCTCGGGCCGGTCATCGGCTATACCGATATGATGCTGCGTGAGCTCCCCGGGGACTTGCCTTACCGGGATCCTTTAAAACAGATATGGCAGGCTGGGAAAAGGGCTCAGGAACTTGTTAACCAGATCCTCAGCTTCAGCCGGCAGTCCGCAAGCAAACGGGTTACTCTGTATCCCCAGAGCATCATAAGGGAGGTGGTGGAGCTGCTCAGGTCCACCCTGCCCGCCACCATTTCCCTGGAACAGAAAATTGAAAAAGCCGTTATGAAAAAAGCCGTGGAGGCTGATGCGGCGCAGTTGCATCAGGTCCTGCTCAACCTGGGAACAAACGCGTTCCATGCAATGGAGGAAACCGGCGGCAGGCTTACCTACGAGCTGCAAACGGCTGTGATACTTCCCGAAGAATTGCGTGCCCGGCATGACGGCAATGCAAAACGTTATATCGAGATCATCGTCAGCGATACCGGCCAGGGTATTCCGCCGGAGAACATCGACCGCATCTTTGAGCCGTTTTTTACCACCAAGGCAACAGGCAAGGGCACCGGCTTGGGGCTGTCCACCTCCTATGGCATTATCAGAGAGCACGGTGGCGCCATCCGGGTTGCCAGTGAAGTCGATATGGGCACCACCTTTCATTTGTACCTGCCGGAGAGTGAAAAGAGTACGGTTGAGGCGTTGGAGCCGGAGAAAAAACCAGTCCAGGGTACTGGACGGGTGCTTTTTGTTGACAATGACAAGCAGATCGTCAAAATGAGTGAGGAAATACTGAAAAAATTGGGCTATGAGGTAACCATTACCAGATCAAGCCCGAAGGCACTGCACCTTTTGCATACAGCACCTGACTATTATGATATTTTGATAACCAACCAAACCATGCCGGCAATGACCGGCATGGAACTTGCCGAAAAGGCCCACTCCCTCAGGCCGTCTTTGCCCGTCATCCTTTGCACGGGACACAGATCCCAGGTCGATAAGAAGGCTGCAGGTGAAGCCGGAATAGATAGGATTTTGTATAAACCAATTGATATCAAGGTACTTGGCGAAGCATTGAAAGCCATCTTGATAAAATGAACTTGAAATTCCTTCACCCCTTACAGTCACCATTTTTTCTTTTCTTTCCTTCTGACAACAACACCCATTGATGAAATGCTGGGACCGCCTCACACCTGGGAGCTTTTTTAAGCCAGATAACAGCGGGAGGTAGAAATGCCTCCTACTTTCAAAGAGAGGTGTTCCTGATTGCATGGCCAATACGATATAGTTGTCGTAATCGAACATGGGCATATCGCTCTGCATCCCGGGACATCCTTGATTTGCGCCGGAAAGTTTAAAAACACGAACTAGTGGCATGTATCATGCATTAAAAGCGCAGCATCCTGCTACCGCTAGAGCAATGGTTCGGGACGGTTTCAAAGTACCATTCTTTTTGGAGAAAGCAGGGCCAACACCATTTGCACAACACCCAGGACGGACGGCGGACTATGAATACACAGGAAAATGAAGAAGTAAAGGTCATGGATGCAGGTTCCCGGAAAGAAAAGTCATACAATGTTTCCGCCCTGCTGGAATGTAAATACCTGCGGTCGCTGCAACTGCTGGCCCGGGGCATTACGCACGACTATAACAATATCTTCACCGGCCTTGCGGGTCAGTTGGGCAGGCTGGACAAGGATACGGCCCGGACAAAGGATGTCGGCAAGAAAGAACAACAGGTCGACACACTGGTCAAGCGCGGCGCTCGCACCACCTCAATCATCTACGATTTCGCCAGGCTTGATCCGGAGAAAATGGCGATATATTCAGCAGAGGTCCTCCTGCAGCGGGTTGTGGATGCCCTGAACTGCCTTTCGCGGCTGCATCGCTTCAAACTCGATAATGGCACCAGGCTGCCGCGTATACAGTGCAATTTCATGGATGTCTTTCTCATGTTTTTTTATCTTGGCGAAAATGGCATGGAGGCTATGCCCGAGGGCGGTGACATTGTTTTTACCCCCAAGGTGGTGGAAGAGGGGTTTCTCTCGGTGTCGGTCAGCGATAGTGGACATGGTGTTTCACCGGTCCTGCGTAATAGAATCTTTGAACCGCTGATCACCACCAAGGAGCAGCAGGGCACGCTCGGAATGGGGCTTTATGCCGCCCAGATGATAGCACAAAAGCATAAAGGCACGTTAACATTTTCCAGTACCCCGGGAACCGGAGCCGTGTTTAAGGTAAGGCTTCCTATTGAGAGTGCTGCTAGTGAGCAGCCAAATTGCCATGCCGGCCGTAAGGGTGAAGATTCGACAACTCCAAAACCGGAGCAACGGTTGGTCAAACAAGTGTTTTTTGTCATCGAGAACGATGAGGCCTTTCTGCAATTCATCGTTTCCGGCCTGCAGCACCGAGGCCATCTTGTCTTCAGTGCCAAGAGTTGCGGTGAAGCGATAGAGGACTTTGAGTTAATCCACGAAGCGGTCACCATCCTTTTGCTGGACATAGGCCTGAGTGACAGCGACGGATTTGGCTGTCTTGAGGAATTGCGGGCCATCAATGACCAGGCGACGGTGGTTTTCATGTCCGGGGACGATGCCGACCAGATTACCGATACGCCGGTGGTAAGTCCCTTTCTGAAGAAACCGTTTACCATAAAAAACATAGAGGATCTGGTAGCAAATGCTGCGGCAACACGACAGAAGTAAAAAAAATATCAGGGTGCTGATCGTCGACGATGAGCCAGTAATAACGGATTTTACCGAGGATGTGCTGAGTGGTGAAGGGTATGTCACCGAAGCGTTTTGCGACCCACAAACGGCGGCAGCGAAAGTGGGGAGTACGGAATACGATCTGGCACTGGTGGATATCAATATGCCGGTGATCGATGGCGTGGAGATGTCGCGCCGGATTCTATCCCACAGCCCCGACACTGAAATTGTTATTATCACCGGTGAGCCGGGTGAGCAGAACCTTGACCCCTGCCTCAAACTGGGTCTTACACATTTCCTCTTCAAACCTTTCAATGAATTACAGCTTAACTATACCGTGTATGCCGCCCTGCATTTCAAGCGACTGCGCCAGGCATTTACCGCCGACTCCGGAAATACCAAGAACAGCAACCTTGTCGGGGTGTCCATGGCAACCAGGGATATCAGGGACGAGATTGCTACCGTTGCCGATATGGACCTGCCGGTTCTTGTCATCGGGGAGTCCGGGACAGGGAAGGAAATTATCGCCCGCGATATACATAATAACAGCGTACGCAAAACCAAGTCGTTTATGCCGATCAACTGCGCAGTCCTTGGCTCGCTTGCCGAATCGGAACTTTTCGGCCATGCCCGCGGCGCCTTTACAGGGGCTACACAGGGGAGCGCCGGCTGCATCGGCAACGCTGCCGGCGGCACATTGTTTCTCGATGAAATAGGGGAGCTCGCACCGGATATCCAGGCAAAATTTCTCAGATTTTTGGACAATGGTGAGTACCGCCGCGTAGGTGATACAAAGATCAAAAATGCCGATATTCGCGTTGTTGCAGCAACCAATCGGGATATCGAGGACATGTGCAGCAAGGGAGATTTCCGCAAGGATCTCTATTATCGCCTCTCCGGCTCCATTATCAGATCAACGCCGCTGAGTGAGCGTAAAGCGGATATACTACCGCTCATCTGGCATTTTCTTACTATTTTCGGAACAGCCAAAAACGTCACCTACGATATTTCGGCTGATGCATGTACGAGGCTTGTCGAGGAAGAGTGGCCGGGAAATGTTCGCCAGCTCAAACAGGCACTCTATAAAATTTCCCAGATTGCCGATACTCGGAAGATTTCCCTGGGTGATGTCAACCGGGTGCTTGGCAGCAATGAGAAGACCTCCCACCGGACCTACAAGGAGGCCAAGCAGCAGCTCCTCGATGAGTTCGACAGGGAGTATCTTACCAAAACCCTTTACCTTGCCCAGGGCAGCCTCAAAAAAGCGCTGAAACTCAGCGGAATGCATAAAAAGAATTTCTATACCAAAATTAAAAACCTGGGCCTTGCCGTCAGAGATTTTTCCTCCCCACAGGAGCCTCACTGATTACCGGCCGGAGACGGTATCTTTGCAGTACCGGCTACCGTGGTAATAAATTCAGAAAGCAGATCGAATTCACCAGATTCACTCCGACAGTATCATCATCGTTGCGACTTTTCGCCTCAACTGTAGATATTTGACAGGACCATGCCTTATCGGGATAAAAAATGCTATCGGCATCAGGATCGATTAGAAAAATTGGGACCTTTGGCATCCTTTGCAGTATTACCACCAAAAAACTGGCTTTTGTAACCAAGGTACGCTACATTGGCTAAAAATAAACAACACTACAAAAAGCCTCTCCCATCGGCCGTCAATCCCTATATCATGTACTGAACCTGGAGTCTCCTGTCCATGAACGCACTCATGTCACGCACAAAGATCTGGAGTGCGGCGCTTATTCTTTTTCTCTTTTTTTTTATCATATTAGCCTCCTTTGTAGTGCGTAACGACCGTAACGGGAGTAAAGAACAGTTTGCCACCCACGCTGCCGTACTGGCCGTCGATGTCTGGGTACTGGATATATCCGGTGTGGACTCCTACCTTCAACTTGCAGCAGACGCCGATGCCTTCAAAGTGTTGTATGTTGTAGAACCGGACGGCAATGTACTTGCAAGAGAGTACGGTTCCGCCCTGCAGGGGCTGGAAAAATTACTTTACAAGGCGGGGCTGATTCGACTGCGCACCCTTGAAGCGGATATTTACTACCAGCAAAGGCACATAGGCACCCTTGTGGGAAAACAATATGTCCGCATCGTTTTCACACTGGCAAACATTCTTGTCTTCCTGCTCTTTATCTGCCTGTCTTTTGTCTTTATGCTCTTTCTGCTCTCCCATAGAAACAGACTGGAACATACCGTTGCAGAACGAACCAGAAATCTCCGCGACAGCGAATCCCGTTTTCACAATCTGGTCAACCTTCTTCCCGAAATGGTGTGGGAAGCAGACGACAAAGGACATATCCACTATGCCAACGAAGCTGCAAAGAACCGGTTCGACATCTCTTTGTTCCATGACACCGCCCCATGCTGGTTCGATTTAGTGGCTTCCGGGCAACAACAGATTGCCCGAAAAAACTTTCACTCCGCCATGACTGGACACGACGAGGGATTGGCGGAATACAGCGCTAGAGACAAAAACGGCAGACATTTTCCCGTTCTAATCCGCTGCTCTGCATTGCGACGGGACAACGGTGACAGCAGCGGGGCAAGCTGCATAGCCATTGATATTACCGAACGACGTAATCTTGAAAACGAACTCAACCAGGCCCGCAAAATGAACGCCATCGGCATGATGGCCGGTGGAGTGGCGCATGATCTTAACAACATCCTCTCCGGAGTGGTGAGCTACCCCGAGCTGATCTTGATGCAGCTTGCAGACGACTCTCCGTTGCGCACACCGGTTGAAGCCATCAAACAATCAGGCATGCAGGCAGCTGAAGTTGTCTCGGATCTGCTGACCGTGGCCAGGGGGATTACAGCCAGTAAACAACCATACGATATTGCTGATCTCGTCCAGGAATACATGCAATCCCCTGATTTTTGTCAGCTCAAACGGATTTACCCCAACATCACTTTCACCACCACACTTCATCCGGATACCGACAAAATCATCTGTTCCGCCGTCCATTTTAAGAAATGCCTCATGAATCTCGTCGCCAATGGTGCAGAAGCAATTTCAGGAACGGGCCAGGTGACAATCACCTCCGGCAACGCCCGGCTTGCCAAGCCTTCGCTACCGGATACGGACAGGTCGGCGCAGAGTTGCCCTGAATTGCATCCTGTGAAAAAAAATTACAGCTTCATTCAGGTAAAGGATACCGGCAAAGGCCTTTCGGAAACAGACACCGAACGCATTTTTGAACCGTTCTATACCAAAAAGAAAATGGGAAGAAGCGGCACAGGACTTGGCCTGACGGTGGTGTGGAATACCATGGTGGACCACAACGGCTGGGTTGATGTTGAGAATCGTGAGGGCCAGACGGTCTTTTCTCTCTACTTTCCCAGCACCACAGAAAAATCTCCGGCACAATTGCAGCAGCCTGACTGGCAGAGCTTCAAAGGGAATCAGCAGTCCGTTCTTATAATAGATGATGAAAAGCTGCAAATAAATATCGCCTCGGAACTTTTGCAAACCCTGGGCTACAATGTACACAGCGTGGCTTCAGGCGAAGATGCCGTGGCATATTTGCAAACAGCCGGCGCCTATATCGCCAAGCCATACACCATCGAGCAGCTTGGCCAGGCCATATATACGGCATTGACCCAGAATTAATTCTGCCGACATCACTCCTGTATCCATGCGGATCGGTTCAGGAAGTATTCACCCATGACGGCAACTACAAGGCACCCATGAGATGCACCATATGAGAATGGAGAGACAAAATGATAAAACAACCAACTACTCTTTTTCTATATACCTCCTTCCGGCGGTTCTTGCCCTGCCTCAGGCACTGATGGCCAAGGAGACCATCACCTGGCTGGAAGCCACATTTCCCCCCTACCTTATTCACCAGGGTGAATATAAGGGTCAGGGCTATGGCGATGTTGTCACGGACATTCTGATAAAACACCTCGATCAATATGAGCATAAACGAATGCCGGCCAACATCTCAAGACATTACCGGATGTATAAAAGAGGTGAAAAAGTCTGTTCGGCCGGTCTCTACAAGAAGCCGGAACGCGAAGAATTTCTCCATTTCTCAATGCCGTCCTTTTTAACGCTGCCCAACGTCATCGTTATCAACAAGGGAAAATATGACGCCTTTGGCGATACAAACACGGTGAGCCTTGCGACAATCCTGCAGGACAAGAGCCTGATCATCGGTCAAGCGAAAAACAGATCCTACGGCCGAATCATCGACAATATTTTTGAGGAATACGTCAATGCATCAAACGTCTTTGCCTACGAAGGCAAAAGTCTGTCGCTGAATTTTTTCCAGATGCTTAAACGTGACAGGCTTGACGGTATAATCGGGCTGCCGGAGGAGGTGCTCTACCAGGCTGAAAATCTCGGTATTCGCGATCATATCATGACGCTGGCCATTGAAGAAAACCAGCAAAGCCTGGATGCATGGCTCTCCTATGTGGTTTGCTCCAAGACTCCCTGGGGCCAAAAGGTCATTGAGGATGTCAACAAGGTCCTGCGACAACAGCGCCCCACCGAAGCCTATCGCGCGGCCTATGAGCGCTGGCTGGACAAGGCGAGTATAGCTCGCTATAGAGAGGCCTATGATAAATATTTTCTCAGCGTCACACAATAAGGGTAACGGAACAGTAAGGAAATTCAAGAACTATGCGCCCTGGATATCTCAAACTGTATGCATCAGGCGAACTGCAGCGACGTATTGAGACGGCCTGGACAATAATGGAACATTGTACCATCTGCCCGCTCAACTGCCGGGTAAACCGCATCTCCGAAACTCTTGGAGTCTGCGGCGTTGGGCGACTTGCTCCGGTCTCGAGCTACGGCCCCCATTTCGGCGAGGAGCGTCCCCTGGTGGGCCGCTACGGCTCCGGCACCATCTTTTTTGCCTCCTGCAACCTGCGCTGCATCTTCTGTCAGAACTACGAAATCAGCCATTTCCTTGAAGCGGATGCGCCACATCTCGGCCCCGCCGAGCTCGCCTCCATCATGGTCCAACTCCAGCACCAGGGCTGCCATAACATCAATCTTGTCACCCCCACCCATGTGGTTCCCCATATTCTCGGGGCTTTGCCGCAGGCCATAGACGGCGGCCTTACAATACCGTTGGTCTACAACAGCAGCGGCTATGACGCACCCGAGACGCTGGAACTTCTTGACGGTATTGTCGATATCTACATGCCGGATTTCAAGTTCTGGAATAATGCAACAGCCGGAATATATACACGGGCCGAAAATTACGGAGACATCGCTCGAACCGCCATCAAAGCCATGTTTTACCAGGTGGGTGATCTTCAAACCGACGAGCGGGGCCTGGCCGTGCGGGGACTGTTGGTCCGGCATCTGGTCATGCCGGGCAATCTCGATGAAACGAAAAACATCCTCACCTATATCTCCGAGCAGATCTCGCCAAACTGCCATGTCAATATCATGGACCAGTACAGACCATGCGTTACGACCCATTTTCCCATCGACAGGCCTCTGCGCGGCAACGAATACCACACTGCTCTGGGGTATGCCAAGAATACCGGGCTGGTCCAACTCAACGAACTGCGCCTGGCAGATCTACTGAGGAATCTCGGCAATCTCTAAAGAGACAGCCAAGGTACCACGCACAGGGTTTTTACCTTAAAGAACATACTGTGCATTGATATACATGTATTTCAACATGATTGTGCGACGAGGAGAAAAACATGGCACGAACAAAAACATATCAGGTATTACATGGCAGAATCCGGTTCGTCTGTTCCGAATGTGGTGCTAAAAGGAGTCTGTCCGTTCCGCTTACGATACGTTATAGAAATTTCAGGTGCCATAAATGTAAAACAATGTCGCGCTGCTTGCTCAATCACAGAAATCAACGGCGTGAGCAGCAGACCGGCAAAGTGTCGATGGTTCTCTCCAGCGGCAAGGAAATTGAGATTGAACTTCAGGATCGTTCTCCCGGGGGATTTGGCATTAAAGTTCCTCCAGGGAATGGCCGCCGCATGAGATTAAAAGAAGAAGTATTCTTTAAGTGCGGGTGGAATCCCAGGCTTTTTGCCGGTGGACGCTATGTTATCAAAAGTATAAACGGCGATCGCATCGGCATAGAAAACGTAGCCCGAAGAACCTTGAGCTAAAAGGCGTGGCCGGATTGTTTTCTATCAAAATTCTTCAATTTTTCTGCCGCGTTCAACACAGGACTCAACCTCCTCTCGACAGCTGTTGATTGTTTTTATCATTTGCAAGACTCTCTGGTACACCGGATCTTCACTCTCCAATCTCTGCGTGGCCATGTCGAAAACCCCTTCTGCCTCGTCAAAGAGCGTATTCATCTTCTCCAAAACCTTTTTGCGTTGCTCGTGCTTTTCTTTCTCCCGGGCAATGAGCGGCAATATGCGCTCTATGGAAAGTTCGACAAGGGCATCTCGTGGAGTTTGGTATTGGGTTGATACTTCCTCAAGGTTCTTCAGCGTTTTCCGAGAAATAACATATGTTTTAGCCATCCTCTGCTGAGGAATTTCAAATTGATCAGACTCCCTGGCTAGATGGCGCAATACGGATCCATCATCAATGAGATGGTCAAACAGTGATTTTTGTTTAATCCCCAGTTGACCGGCAAGAATGCTCAAGGCATCGATGCTCTTTTCTGTAAGCTTGAAGGTCGTGCGAACCGACTGCCTCCCCAACAACTCCTGCGTGGACTCTTTTGAAATTTCTATACTTAAAAAGGACGTCTTCTCCTTGGCCATTGTAACCTCCATCGCAAATATTACTTTTTTGCCCATTTACATAAAGTAATATTTTTTTATTTGACATGCCACTTTTTATTATTACCTTATCATTAAGTCAGAAAGAAACATACCAGCTCAATGGTAAAATAGCAAAAAATACCACTTTAAGGAGAATAAAATGCAACTTACACACTATATCCCACGGCAACGAACAATGCATCGAAACAGCTTTCTGCCGACCCTATTTGACGACTTCTTCTCACCCGTGGCCAATACCGGCACCTCTTCACTCAATAAACTGATGCCGTCCGTTGATATCTATGAGAAGGATGACAAAGTCTACTTCGAAGCAGAGGTTCCGGGCTTCAACAAAGAAGATTTACACGTCGATGTTCACGGTAAAATCGTTACCCTGAGCGGTGAGAGAAAGATGGAACAGGAAGAAAACGAAAACAGCTATAGAAAGGAGAGACGACACGGTCGTTTTGAAAGGTCGTTCCAGCTTGGCTTTGAAGCAGATGGCGATGCGGTTGAGGCGAAATACAACAACGGTATACTCACCGTTGCCGTCGCCAAGCCCGAAGAGCAGCAGAAAAAGCAGATAGATATTCACTAAGTATGGCGAGCTTAAGGTTGGATGCAGAACGATAGCGCAGCATAGATGCAACAAAAAAATCCTCTCTCAGTAACAAGGGGCGGCATGGTGTCGCCCCTTTTGCTTTTTTGTATGTGCAATATTGACGGGATAATGGTACCTGAAATCTGGCACACATGACCAACCGCACCTCTACCTGAAACCACCAGCAAAAGACCACCGCCATTATGCAAACACTCTTTCTCCATGGCCTTGACTCTTCAGGCAACGGCACGAAGGGGAGGTTCTTTCAGGAACATTTCCCCGAAACACATACTCCCAACTTTGACGGCAGCCTGGAACAGCGCCTGGAACAACTGGAAAATTTGTGTTTCAAGGAGTTTGACAACAGGGAAAAATTCATCTTTATCGGTTCAAGCTTTGGCGGCCTGATGGCTGCCTGCTTTGCCGAACGGTACCAGGAACGCTGCGTCCGACTCATCCTCATGGCACCGGCGCTCAACTTTCCCGGCTATCAGGTGCCGCCACAAAGAATCGCGGTACCAACCTCTCTATTGATCGGCAAACACGACACGGTAACACCGGTAAAAACAGTCATTCCACTGGCCCGGCAAACCTTTGCCGTTCTTGACATCAAACTGGTGGACGATGACCATCTTCTCCATGGCCATTTTACCGGCCTGGACTGGCACACACTGCTTCAGGCAAAATAGGGAAAAGCACTGTAACTATTCAGCGACACAACCGGGCGGACCCGGCCTTTATTCTAAAAGTAACGTAGCTCGAAGCACCCAAGGGCAATGAGTCCGCCGTGTTTTTTTCATGGGTATCTGCAGCCCGGACGGCTGCAGCTAAGCCCCCAGGGAGGGGTTTATGGCGTCCCATGAAAA
>Ga0136557_1000594_pt1 | contig 26782 bp, 14 predicted proteins | sample AntRauTorckE6832_FD_104796 | JGI IMG/M metagenome (GOLD analysis project Ga0136557, IMG submission 104796) | Saline lake microbial communities from Rauer Islands, Antarctica - Metagenome Torckler E6 #832 | ecosystem: Environmental > Aquatic > Non-marine Saline and Alkaline > Saline | place...
ACCCCTTTCTCCTGATATCTGGTCTGTTGAATATTTTTAGAGTATCAGAAGTTTTTTGGGGTGGGTCAATTTTCAGCTGCAATTTTATGCTTTAGTGGGTCAGTTTTAGGCTACCAAAACTAACAAAAAATTTTACCCTGTGTAAATTTTTATAATAATACTGAATAGAGTCTTTAAAATGTGCATTTAATATTTTCAAAATTATATTGAGGGTTGAATTGTAAATCAGGTGGAGAAAAAATTAAAAAGCGGCTATAAAAGCCGCTTTTTAAAGGTAGTTTATTATAAACAGGTATTAAATGTCATAATAAAGCATAAATTCATGGGGATGTGGTCTCAGATTAACAGGAGCTATCTCTTTTTCTCTTTTATAATCTATCCAGGTTGTTATAACTTCCTTGGTGAATACTCCACCCTTTAAAAGGAACTCATGGTCTTTTTCAAGAGCATCAAGAGCCTCTCCAAGTGAAACCGGAGCAGAAGGTATTTCTGCAAGTTCTTCAGCAGGAAGATCATAAATATTCTTGTCAAGAGGATCTCCCGGATCGATTCTGTTTTCAATCCCGTCAATCATTGCCATAAGAACTGCGGAAAATGCCATATAACCGTTGCATGAAGGATCAGGAGTTCTGAACTCCAGTCTTTTCGCCTTTGGAGATGAAGCATACATCGGTATTCTTACAGCAGCACTTCTGTTGCTGCTTGAATATGCAAGGTTAACAGGGGCTTCATAACCGGGAACAAGTCTTTTGTAAGAGTTGGTTGTAGGGTTTGTTATAGCACACAGGGCTCCGCAATGCTTAAGAATACCGCCGATTGCATAAAGAGCATCCTGTGACATTCCTGCATAAAGATCACCTGCAAAAAGCGGTTTTCCATCTTTCCATATACTTGCATGGGTATGCATTCCTGATCCGTTGTCTCCGAAAAGAGGTTTCGGCATAAACGTTGCCGAATGTCCGTTTATATAAGCCATATTTTTTATAACATACTTAAACCATACAAGCTGATCACCCATCTCAACAAGGGGCTTGAATCTCATATCTATTTCACCCTGACCTGCTGTTGCAACTTCATGGTGCTGGCATTCCATGGCAATCCCGAGATCCTCAAGTGCAAGCATCATCTTTGTTCTCAGGTCATGGAATTTATCAGAAGGAGGAACCGGGAAATAACCTTCTTTGCTTCTCGGCTTGTACCCAAGGTTTGGAAACTCTTCCCTTCCTGTATTCCATGTAGCCTCAATGGAATCGATTGCAAAAAAAGTATTATGCGGATCACTTGAATATCTTATGTCATCAAAAATAAAGAATTCAGGTTCAGGACCTATAAAACAGGTATCTCCTATTCCTGTGCTTTTAAGATATGCTTCCGCTTTCTGAGCAATATATCTTGGATCTTTTTCATAAGGCTCGTGTGTAATAGGATCTGCAATATTTCCTATTAATACAAGAGTTGTATCTTCAAAAAACGGATCAATTTTAGCTGTTGAAGGATCCGGTATAACAACCATATCACTTTCGTTTATAGCTCTCCATCCTCTTATGCTTGATCCGTCAAAACCGAACCCTTCTTCAAAGCTTCCTTCATCAAGCTCACTCATCGGAACTGTAAAATTCTGCCAGATTCCCGGGAAATCCATAAATCTGATATCTACAACTCTGACGCCCTTTTCTTCGGCAAATTTAAGTACCTGTTCTGGTGTCATCAATTTAATTCTCCTTTTTTTCTTTAATTATATGCTCTTTCACCATGGAGAGAAATATCAAGACCTGCGTTCTCTTCATCAGGTGAAACTTTAAGACCTGTAAAAATACTGATTAATTTTAAAATCAGAAAACTTATTAAAAACGAATAAACAATTACAACCGCATTATCTGCAAGCTGTATTAAAAACAAAGAGGGATTACCGAAAAAAAGACCATCTGCACCCCCCGGATTTACTGCAGTACTTGCAAATAAGCCTGTTGCAAGAGCGCCCCATAATCCTCCGATACCGTGAATTGCCACAACATCAAGAGAATCATCATAATTAAATCTCATTTTAAGACTCACTGCATAAAAACAGATAGCTCCTGCAACAAAACCGATAAGAAGGGCAGGAAAGGCAGAAACAAAGCCTGACGCAGGAGTTATAGCAACCAGTCCGGCTACTGCACCTGATGCAAGCCCCAGTACAGTAGGCTTTCCGTGTACCTTCCATTCCACAGCCATCCATGACAATGCTGCAGCGCTTGCAGCTATCTGAGTAACAAAAAAAGCATTCATTGCTGTTCCGTCAGCAGCAAGAGCACTCCCTGAATTAAAACCAAACCATCCAAGCCATAAGATACCAGCACCAAGGAAAGTTATTCCGAGGTTATGGGGCTTTATCTGTTCATGAGGCCAGTCTTTTCTGGGACCAATTGCAAATGCAGCTGCAAGTGCAGCAACAGCAGAATTTATATGAATTACAGTTCCTCCTGCAAAGTCAAGACCTCCGTGTGTACCAATCCAGCCACCGCCCCATACCCAGTGAGCTACCGGAAAGTATACAAATGTTGTCCATAAAAATGTAAATGCCAGAAAAACAGTAAATTTTATTCTTTCTGCAAATGCTCCGGTAATTAAAGCCGGTGTTATGGCAGCAAACATAAGCTGAAACATGCAAAAAAGAATATGTGGAATATTATCTGCATGAGGACCGGCCTCCTGACCCACATTTTTAAGAAAGGCAAAATCAAGATTTCCTATTAAACCGGAAACATCACCTCCGAAGACAAGGGAATATCCGTAAACAATCCACATTATAGTTACCATAGCGATACACACTGTACACTGTGCCAGAAGGCTAAGCAGGTTTTTTGCCCTTACAAGTCCTCCGTAAAACAGTGCGAGCCCCATAATCATAAACATCACAAAAGATGTTGATACAAACATAAAAACAATATCTGCTGAATTCATTTTTTTGTTTACCTTTCTCCTGCATATTCAGACCAGAAGTCTCTGCAGCATTTTTTATAAAGCGTCTTCATCAGTCTCTCCGGTTCTGACCCTAACAACTTTTTCAAGCTGGGAAACAAAAATTTTACCGTCTCCGATATTATCTGTTTTTGCAGCTTCCCTGATTACCGAAACAGCTTCATCAATTCTTTCCGATTTAACAGCTATTTCGATTTTTACTTTTGGAACAAAGTCGACAACATATTCTGCGCCTCTGTATATCTCCTTATGCCCTTTCTGCCTGCCGTATCCCTTTACTTCACTTACAGTCATGCCCTGAATTCCGACTTCATTCAGAGCTTCCTTCACATCATCTAACTTAAAAGGTTTGATAATTGCTTCAATTTTTTTCATACAGCCTCCTTGATTTCAGACAGTTCTCGTAATATTTCTTTTTCTATTGTTGATGCCTTTTCAGAAGAGATTTTTTCTCCCTCAACAGAGCTTAAATAAAAAACATCGACTACCTGGGTTGTTTTTGTTGCAATCTTTGCACTTTTTATATCTGTACCGCACTTATACAAAATATTTGTGAGATCATATAAAAGCCCGGGATAATCCACAGTATGTACTTCAACTATTGAGTAAAAACTTGATGAATCATTATCTGTTTTTACGATATCCTTTGTGTTAAACAAATCTTCTATACCGTAGCTGCTCTTTTTATTCATCACAGCTGAAGCAAGATCAAATTCATTGTTAAGTACCTTTTCAAGATCCTTTTCGGTTTTGTTCCAGATTCTTTCTTCATAAACAGTATCAAGGGGAGCAGAAACAGTAAAAATACTTAAAGCTGTTGAATTCTTCCAGCTGAATGCCCTTGCATCAAGAATATCCATGTTGTTAACTGTAAAAATTCCCGCGGCCTTTGAAAAAAAACCCGGCCTGTCATCTGCACAAAAGAATACCCTTCGAAGACCTGAATCCTTATTTTTTTCAACTTCAAAAACAAACGGTTTCCCTGAATTTTTAAGCCTGGTATAAAGCTTTGCATGAATTAAAATATCAGATTCAGGAAGTTCAAAAACATATGTTGCAGGCATATTGGAAAGAATAGCTTCAGGGTTATCTGTGTACTCCTTGAGCAATGCAGAAATACCGCCTGTCTTTTTCTCAAGATGACGAATGGCATTGGGCCCGGAAAGATTGCCCTTTTCAAGCACTTTTAAAGTTTTTAAAAAAAGCGAGGTTATAAGACTTTCATTCCACTCAGACCAGGCTTTAGGGCCTGTTGCTTTAGAATCGGCTAGAGTAAGAAGATAAAGCATTTTTAAGCGCATTGCACTTTTTATCTTAACAGCGCAGGCATTTATTGTTTCCTCATCAAATATATCTCTGCGTGTTGCTGTTTTCACAAGATAAAGATGATTTTCAACAAGAAAAGCTATATTATCTATATGCTCTTTTTTCATATTAAAATCAGGGAGTATCTTTTTGACCATTTCAGCGCCCGAAATACTGTGATCGTTATCTGATGTTCCTTTGCCAATGTCATGGAGTAGTACTGCCCATAAAAGTACTCTTTTTGGCTTTATTTCTGAGTAAACAGAAGCATAAAGATCTGAATTTTTAAGACTTCCCTTTTCTGAAATCAGCTCCTGAACTGCCTGAACAGCCCTTATGCTGTGCCTTGCAACCGGATAAATATGATAATCATTATACTGTATTCTATTGGCTATATCAGTAAATTCAGGTATATAGACACCAAGAAAACCCGTATTAAGCATTGAATCAAGTGGATGGTTATCCATATACGGAATACTCATAATTTTTTCAAAAGCTGAAATATTATCCTGATTTTTCCTGAATTTATCCTGAGCAGCCAGATAACCAAAATCCCATACAAGCCTTTTAGATTCTGAATTAATGGGCACTTTTTTTAAACCGCTCTCTTTGAATATTTTCACTAGAAGAGAAGGGTCATTTAAAATTTTCTCCGGACTTTTAAACCCTATGAGGCTGTTTTTTATTTCAAGATCTTTTACAGATGTAGTTTTCTGATAAACACGCTTTATCCCAAGCTTTCTGGGCCTGCCGCTTTCATTTTTAATCATCAGGAAAAACTCTTTTAAATAATTTAATCTTGTATGGAGTTCCCCTAAAAAATTTTCAACTGATGTTTTTCCCTCTTTATCAGAAAAACCCAATTTATTAGCAATCCGGAGCTGGTGATCAAAGTGCAGTTTGTCGCACTTTCTATTTGTAAGAAAATGAAGATTATTCCTTACCCGGCTTATAAAACTCAAAGATTCTAAAAATTCCGGATATTCAGTTTCTGAAAGGTATCCGTGATATAAAAAATCCTTTAACTCCTGAAGATCAAAATGGACTTTGGCAATCCACCTCATTGTATGGTAATCTCTTAAACCGCCCATTCCGCTTTTTATATCAGGCTCAAGAAGGTATTCAGAATTACCGTACTCCCTGTGTCTTGTTTCTGCAGCAGCAAAAATATCTTCTGTAAGCTTTCTTGAGTTAAGTGAAAGATAATTCCTGAATTTTTCAGCAAATCTAATATAAAGAGGGGAAAAGCCGCATATAAATCTAGAATCAAGCATTGCAGTTAAGTTAAAAATATCAGATTTAGCCTCTTTAAGGCATTCATTTATTGTTCTTGTTGAATGGCCTATAGTAAACTTGTAATCCCATAAAGGGTATAAAATCTCTTTTATAATTTTGTCAGCCTCTTCTTCAGGCTTGTTTTCAAAAAGAAAAAGTATATCAATATCAGAATGGGGGGCCTGCTCCTGCCTTCCGTATCCTCCAAGAGCAACAACTGCAAAAGGGGTGTTAAGGCTGTTTGAAATATCTGATATATACTCAAAACTTTTCATAAAATAATCGTCATAAAGGTCTGAAAGTTTTTTCTGGAAACAGCTCTCACCTTTTGCCAGAAAAATCTCTGAAAGCTCTTCTTTTTTTTCTTTTAACTCTTTTACAAGTGTTTCTGTTTTCATAACCCGGACCTTTTTGTTCAATTTCAGACTTACTAAGCAATGAACATGCCATAATTTAAAAGCCTGTAAACTCAGGCCTCTAAAGAAGACATTGGAAATATAAATTACAAATTTGTAATATTTGAGATAAACTAATACGACACTTTTGTATTATTATACGATTAAAGCGTAAACCACAAGGAAAGATTTTACATTTTTGTAACCATACTATCCAAGGTGCCTATTCCACAAGAGCCTTACTCCGGCTCTTAATTTCGAAAACCTTGATGACTCAAGCATCTGTTTTTTTTCAACAAGATCGAGTTTGTGCCCCATTGACCTGAACACAAGATATGCAAATCTAAGGAAAGAGGCTTCCTTTCTGGAAAGAAAACCCTCCACTTCAAGGGTGGAAAGTATTCTTACTACGTCTGTAAACAATAACAGTTTTTGATTTTTATGACAATTTTTAAGCACAAGATACTGAATAAGAAATTCTATATCCATCATTGCTCCATGGTCATGCTTAATATGAAAAAAATCGCCCGGACCGGACCCATGGGTTTTTATTATCTTTTCTCTCATTTCTGCTATATTATATTTTAAAAAACCTTTATCTCTTTTTTTTGACAAAACCTCTTTTCTGATATTTAAAAACGTTTTCTCAAAGTTTTCATGACCAAAAATGATTCTTGCTTTAACAAAGGCCTGACATTCAAAAAGCCATGCCTTTGACAAAAAATATTCAGCAAAAGCAAAAAGTGATACTATTATAACACCCGAACTTCCTCCAGGCCTTAGTCTCAAATCGATTTCATACATTTTTCCTGCTGCAGTATGACTGCTTAGATAGGAAAGTACCTTTCTTGCAAGCTTTGAATAAAACTGAACACATGATACAGATTTTTCACCCGTAGTCATCCCTTCCACATCATCATGAACAAATACAAGATCAAGATCTGACCCGTAACCAAGTTCTATTCCGCCCAACTTTCCATAAGCAATGACAGCAACCCCCGGGTTTAAAAGCTTTTCACCAGATTTATCCACAGGATATCCAAACTTCTCTACCAGCTCAACCCAGGCTTTCTGCAGAATCCTTTCTGTTATAACTTCAGCAAGCTCTGTCAACCTGTCGCTGATTTTCATAAGGGGATACTCACCTGAAATTTCAGCTGAAGCTATTCTAAGGGTCATGCTCTGCTTAAAAATACAAACCGTTTCAAGAAACCTTTCTGTATCATCAAAAGAAATCCCTGATATTCTTGAATCGAGCACAACAGACATCTCATCTTTTTCCGGGGGATAGTAAAGAGATCTCGGATCAAGAAGTTCATCAAGAAGAACAGGATGGCTTTTAAGATAATTACCCACCCATGAGCTTTCTATACAAAGCTTTACAAGATGATGCACAGCATTAGGGTTTTCAATAAGCAAAGAAAGATAACAGCTTTTTTTTATTGTCGCCATAACAAGACCCATAACCCTGTTTGCAGCATCAGGACCGGCTTTTGAACAAAGAAGCTCCTTAATAAGCAAAGGCATAAGTTTATCAAGTCTTTTAAGGGTTTCAGGAAGAGTCCTTAACTGGGAAATCTCATTTTTAAAATTTTTTATAATCTTAAGTATTTCTTTATCATAAGAGATATTATTATCATTAAGACCTTCAAGAAACTCTGTTTCGTTTTTTTCAGGAGAATCCCAGTACATTTTCATATAAAAATCGTCCGAGTCTTCCTGGTCGGCTGATTCATCTTTTAAAACTGCCATAAAATGGGAATGAACATATTCTCTTGTATTACTTAAAAATTCATAAAAACTCTCAAAAGACAAAAACCCAAGACTCATTGAAATTTTAGCCCGGTCTTTTGTATTTTCCGGAAGCAAGTGTGTCTGTTCACCCCTTAACTGCTGAATTCTGTTTTCACATATACGAAGAAAAACATAAGCCTTTTCAAGTCCCTGAGAAACATCTGCAGGAATCATCTGCTCCTGACCAAGGAGCCGTAATATTGATACAATACTTTTCTCTTGGAATCTTTTATCAATCCCGCCCCTTATGAGCTGAAAAATCTGGCCGAAAAACTCTATTTCCCTTATTCCTCCGGAACCGTTTTTTATATTGTTTTTGTTACCTTTTTTCTTTATTTCATAAAGTATCTTTTTTTTCATATCTCTCATGGAGTCAAAAGCTCCGTAATCCAAATATCTTCTGAATACAAAACCTTCCATGCTTTCATAAAATCTTTCAATATCTTTTTGAAAACCTGTAATACACCTCGATTTAATCAGGGCATAGCGCTCCCATTCCCTGCCCTGGGTTTTATAATAATGCTCAACAGCATTTATGCTAAGAACAAGAGGGCCTGATTCGCCAAAAGGCCTTAACCTCAAATCAACAATATATGTGTTGTCTCCGGGAACAGGGCCTTTGAAAACAGAAACAAATTTTCTTGCAAGTTTTATAAAAAACTCCTCGGAACTTATGCTTTTTTCTTTATCTGTGGTTCCTTTTTCAGGAAAAACAAACATAAGATCTATATCTGAAGAAAAATTAAGCTCAAAAGCACCGAGCTTGCCCATTGCAACAGCCATGAGTTTCTGCTTTTGACCGTTTTTATCAAAAGGTTCTCCGTAAATTTTTGCAAGATCATTATGGAGAAAATCAACAGCTTTGGAAACAGCTGCATCTGCAAGAAAAGAAAGATCTTTCAGTGTTATTGCACAGGAAGCTCTTCCGGTAATATCTCTGAAAGCAATCCTGTTCATCTCTTTTTTGACAGATTTATATAAAAAGAGTTTAAGCTCTTCTTCTGACTCAACATTTTTATTTTTAATATAATCAAAGGATGAATCTTTATATGGAGTAACCAAATCGGATAATATTAAAGAATCCGGGAAAAAGCCTTTAATTTTAAGGAACGATTCCTGAAAAAATTCAGAATAATAACCTGATATTTTTAATTCATTTATAAGATTTTTTTCAGAAACCTCTTTTTCAAGTTCTTCTAGATAATCAGTAAACCCCGGTTTTAAACCTGATACTTTTTCAAGTTTTTTTTCCTCCCTTAAAGGAGATGCACAATAATCTTCAAACGAAAAATCCATAATCACCTGATAAATTTTATTTTTGGCTGGCATTATGCCCTTTGACTTAAATACTTGCTGAACAAAAAATTCCAGTTTTCGGCCACTTACTAAATAGATATTAATTATACTTGAAAATAACCTGATACAGATTAAGTTAAAGTTGAAATTAAAATTTTTTATATTAGTGTCCAAACTAAAAAATCTGGTTTTCGATCAGATACTATATTAATAACAAAGAGAATAATTTAGAATCAGAATAAAAAAAAGGAATATTTATATGGATTATGTAGAACCGGTATTCAGGCCTCCAAGTGAAGCATACAGTGCATTGCTGCAAATATCAGTAGGCTGCTCACATAACAAGTGCAGATTCTGTGAAATGTATAAAACAAAAAGATTTTCTATTAAAAATGATGAAACCATATTTGCAGACATTGATGAGCTTGCAAAAGATTACAGGCATGTAAAAAGACTTTTTCTCTGCGACGGAGATGCACTTATAATTCCCCAGAAAAGGCTTGTAAAAATTCTTAAAAGAATAAATGAAAAAATGCCCTGGCTGGAAAGAATAGGCACCTATGCAAATACAAAAAGCATAAAAATTAAGTCTGTTGAACAGCTTAAAGAGCTTAAGGAACTTGGAATCAAAATCGCTTATATGGGACTTGAATCCGGGGATGATGTAATTCTTGAGCAGATGAACAAAGGTGCTGATACAGAAAAAATGATAGAAATGGCAAACAAAATAAAACAGTCGGGTATTAAACTCTCTGTTACTGTACTAAACGGACTTGGAAGCAGAGAAAGATCATATATCCATGCCAAAAGAACAGGAGAGGTTCTTACACGCATGAAGCCTGACTATGTAGGAGCTTTGAGCTTTATGATAACACCCGGCACTCCTCTTTACAAAGAAGAATATTCAAGGGGTGAGTTTGAAATATTAAAGCCCGAGGAACTTCTGGAAGAAATAGGTGTAATGATTGCAAATACAGATATTGACGGTCTTTTCCATGCAAATCATGCGTCAAATTATCTTCCCATAAGAGCTAAACTTCCTGAGGACAAAAACAAAACTCTTGGCCTTATTGAAGATGCCCTTAACGGCAAAGTAAAACTTAAGCCTGAGCACATGAGAGCTTTATAGCCTGAATTTAAATTTTTTTACCCTCCTTAATCTCAGTCACGTCCAGTTTTATACTGCGTGACTGATTTTTTTTTGAAACCGGAAATAACACTGAATATAATATGAAATCTTAATTAAAAAACTTGCATATAAACAAATTTAAAGGTAATCAGACCATAAAAAAGATTTGTTCTTTTTTATTAAACTCTTAATTTAACTAATGTTTTAGACCAATTACAGCAGATGTATTTTAAAGTAAAGAAAGGTATAAAATTTAAATTTACTGCCAAAAAAGCATATGCTGTATGATTCTCAAATAAAACTTCAGGAGAAGGGGCAATGCCAGAAACAACAACTCAGATAGAAGAACTTTCAGTTAACACAATAAGAACACTTGCCATGGATACCGTTCAAATGGCAGATTCCGGACATCCGGGCGCACCAATGGGTATGGCACCGGCTGCATTTGTGCTCTGGACAAAAATAATGAAGCACAATCCTAAAAACCCTTCATGGATCAACAGAGACAGATTTATTCTCTCAGCAGGACATGCCTCATCCCTTCTTTATTCACTGATTACCCTTTCAGGCGGCGGTCTTGAAGTTGAAGACCTTAAACAATTCAGAAAATGGGGAAGCAAAACCCCTGGACACCCTGAATTTGGTCATACTCCAGGAGTTGAAACAACTACAGGTCCCCTTGGACAAGGCTTTGCTAACGGAGTTGGAATGGCAATGGCTGAAGCTCATCTTAATGCAAAATATCCTGAAGCTGTTGATCATTATACATATGTAATGTGCGGAGACGGAGATCTTATGGAAGGACTTTCATATGAATCAGCCTCTCTTGCAGGGCATCTGGGACTTGGGAAACTTATATGCATTTATGATGATAATGAAATAACTATTGAGGGAAAAACAGGTCTTACATTTACAGAAGATGTAGTTAAAAGGTTTGAAGCTACTAACTGGCATGTTATTGAAGTTAAGGACGGAACAGATCTGCATGCAATTGAAGAAGCTCTTAAAAATGCTCAGAAAACCAAAGACCGCCCCAGCCTTATAAAAATGAGAACAAACATTGCCCACGGAAGTCCAAATCTTCAGGGTTCAGAAAAAGCCCACGGAGCTCCCCTTGGAAAAGATGAGATAAAACTTACAAAAGAAGCCCTTGGATGGCCGCATCAAGAACCTTTTTTCATACCTGAAGAAGTTAAAGAATATTTTAAAGAATCAGAAAAAAAATTTGAAGAATATGAATATCAATGGAATCAAAAATTCCAGGAATTTAACAAAAACAACAAAGAAAAAGCCAACGAGTTCATAAATGCAGTTACAGGTTTTCTTGAAAGAGACTGGAATGAATCTCTTACAAAGTTTACACCTGAAGACGGAAAAATAGCCACAAGAAAAGCATCAGGTAAAATTTTAAATGAAATTGCAGCAAAAATCCCATACCTTATAGGCGGTTCAGCCGATCTTGCCCCTTCAAACAAAACAGAACTTGCCGGTGAAAAGGATTTTACAAAAAATTCTTATGAAGGAAGAAATTTAAGATTCGGTGTAAGAGAACATGCAATGGGAGCTATTGTAAACGGAATGTTTCTTCATTCCGGAGTAAGACCTTATGCAGGAACCTTTCTTGTATTTTCTGACTATATGAAGCCGGCAATAAGAGCTGCAAGCCTTATGAAGCTTCCTGTAATATACGTATTTACACACGATTCAATAGCGGTTGGAGAAGACGGACCTACTCATCAACCTGTAGAACATATTCAGTCTCTGAGACTTATACCGGGACTTACCGTAATAAGACCTGCTGATGCCAATGAAACAAGGGCTGCATGGGAAACTGCAGTAAACAATTCTTCGGGTCCTGTTGCTCTTATTCTGTCAAGACAGGGGCTTCCGGTTCTTGATCAATCCAGAATGGATGGAAAGCCCGAACTTGGAGGATATACCATTGATAACTGCGAAGGTGAGCCTGAACTTATTATGATTGCAACCGGTTCCGAGGTGCATCTTTGCATTGAAGCAAAAAAAGAGATAGAAAAAAGAGATAGAAAAGTAAGAGTAGTAAGCATGCCATCCCAGGAAATTTTTGAAAAACAAGGAAAAGACTATCAGGAAAGAATACTTCCTTCATCAGTAAAAAAACGCCTTGTTGTTGAAGCAGGATCTACATCAGGATGGGAGAAATTTTCAAAAGACAGCGGAGATATACTCGGAATAAACCGTTACGGTGCATCAGCTCCGGGGGCAACCGCAATGAAAAAATTCGGCTTTTTTACTGAAAATATTGTTAATAAAGCTCAGATACTTTTAAACGACTAAGATACAGCATAAAAAAGAGACAAGGCCTGGTTTCCAAAGGCTTTGTCTCTTTTATAATCTAGAGATAAAGACTTTCAAGCTCTGTTTTAAAGTTTTCAAATACAATATTCTTTTTTACTTTAAAAGTAGGTGTAAGCTCACCTGTTTTTTCAGTAAGCCGTCTTGAAGATATGTAGTATTTTTTTATCTTTTCCCAGGATTCAAGCTTTACATTTGCTTCAACAATCTCCTTGTCAATAAGATCAAGAACTTTCTGATTGTTTATAAAATCCCTGCCTGTTTCCACGCATGATCCATTTTCATAAATCATGTTCTTTTTATCATAGTCTATTTTTTTTCTTTCAAGATAGGATATAAGCTTATCAAAATCAGGAATTACAAGGGCTGTAAGAATTTTTTTATCGTTCCCGTAGGGGACAATAATATCTATAAAAGTGCTTAAGGAAAACAAAGCTTCAATTTTTGCAGAAGGGACTGTTTTCCCGGTATCAAGAACAATATGACCCTTTTTTCTGTCTATAATTCTTAAGTAATTTTCCTTAGCATATTCTACTATATCTCCGGTTTTAAAAAATCCGTCTTCTGTAAAAGCTTTTTTTGTTTCGCTTTCATTGTTCCAGTAATAAGTGAAAATATTTTCTCCTGCAGCAAGATACTCATTGTCTTCGGCCATTTTATTTTCAACATTCGGACAAGGTGCACCAACAGATCCAGGAAGAATCTTATTAATCCGGTTAAGAGTTATTGTATTGCAGGTTTCAGTGCTTCCGTAACCTTCAAGCACTCTTACTCCCATTGAAAGAAAAAATCTGCATATCTCGGCAGGAAGGGTTGCAGAAGCAGAAAAACATACCCTTAAATTTCCTCCAAATGCATTTCTTACTCTGGAGTATAAAATTCTGTCAAAAATTTTATATTTAACTTTCAGCAAAAAATCTGCTTTATCTGCAGGGTTTACAGACTCTGACATATCAATAAAACCCTGGTCATCTTCATTTTGATCCAGAACTTTTAAAGCTGTATTTTTCCCGGTATTAAAAATCGCTCTATTAAAAATCGATGAAAAGGAGTTTTCCTCAATCAGCTTATATATTCTTTTAAATATTCTCGGAACAGCCATAAAAATAGTAGGCCTGAAAATTTGCACATCTTCTAAAAATGTATAAGGAGTAGTATAGGCTATTGAAATACCCGACACAAGGGCAACTCCGTGTCCGCACTGCCTTTCAAATGTATGTGCAAGGGGAAGAACTGAAAGAAGAACATCTTTTTCATTAAGAACCGGTATAGATGAAAGATCCCTGTGTATGGAAAACATAAAAGAAGAATGGGTATGAACAACTCCCTTGGGCTTACCTGTTGTTCCCGAAGTATAAACAATTGTCATAATATCGTCAGGACTTACTGATTTTCTCCTCTGCTCATAGGCCCCGGGATTTAAATAACTGAACTCCGAGCCTTTTTTCATAAAATTTGCAAGAGAGGTCACATTTTTATTTTCAATAACAGAAGTCCCTCTGAACAATACAACTTTTTCAAGATTTTTTGCTTCACCCCACAAAGCTTTAATCTTTTCAAACATTATTTCATCATCAACAAAAAGGATTTTAAGACCTGAATCATTTATCTGGGAAAGAAGCTCCCCCGATGAAAGAGTTGGATAAATACATACAGTTATTCCGCCGGCTGACATAATTCCGTAGTCTACCTGTGCCCAGAACCGGTTTGTAGGAGAAAAAATTCCTGCTCTGTCTCCTTTTTCAAAGCCTGAAGCCATTAATCCACAGCTTATATTTTTTACAATTGTTCCAAGCTGTTTGTATGTTATCTTTTCAGAAGTTTCACCGCTCAGCCACCATTGAGCAACCCTGCCCGGAAAATGTTGAACATTTTTTTCCAGAACTTCAGGCAAAGTAAGCCCCGAACTGTATTTTCTTTTATTGTTTGTACCCATAATAACGGCTTCATTTCTTTAGTTGATAAACGAAAACTACCTTTTTTGCCCGGTTCTGAGTTAGAAAATACACCTGTATTACTGCGGTTAAATCTTTCACCTGGCGTAACTGAACAAAAATTCTGGTTTTCTGCCAATCACTATTTAATAATAGTTAAAACTGTTTTATGTCCGCTTTATGCTTTTATTTAATAAAGTATCATCAGGACAAAAAAAAAGTCCAACCTAAATTGATCTGTTCATTTTTTTAAATATAAATCAGAGTATTATCTTTTGAAAAATTTCAAAATAGATTCTTTGTATCGGTTGAAATAAAAATTATTTGAAATTTTTTTTATTTTTATACTCCCTGTTTATGTTCAAAACTTATTAACAAATTGTCAATAACCATCTTAACAGCTTGAAATAAAACACTATTTTCAACCGCCTTCATAAACAACGTCTATTTTTACACTGCCTGTTCTGCCGGAATCATCTGAAGCTCTTATAACAAAGGTTCCTGGTTTGGCATTCCATAAAAAGACCTCGCCAGGATCAGATTTCCCTTCATAAACAGAACCTGCAAACCAATAGATATTTTTAACTCCTGATTCTGCGGAAGCTTTAAAAGGTATTTTAAAATCTTTTGAGGTAATAACATATTTTATTCCTTCCGAAGGCGAACTGATAAGAGGATGAATACCTGAACTGGTAAATGTCCGGTCAAGGCATTCATCTTTATACTCAGGGGGCGATTTTATATATATTCCACCTTTTTCAAAAAGCTTTTTCATGTCTGTAGACCAGAACTCAAAAATCTCTTCTCTGGTCGATTCAGAATTACTGCGGCATGCTCTTTTTCCTGTTTTTTTGTCAACAAGAACAGGCCTGTGAAGCGAAGATACCCTGATAGGTGAAACACCCGGAATAAACCATGCTTTAACAGTTTTGGGCGTATACTTACCCGGAAGATTCCCTGATCTGGAACAGACATCAACCTTTTTTACATTTAAAGCTTTTTTTTCATTAATATGGCTTTTCATACTTTTTTTATAATCTCTTACAAGTCCGGCTATATCAAAAAAAAGCGGACCTGCACCGTTTCTGCCTGTAAATGCGGGGTTTCCTTCGCCGCTGAAATTTCCTACCCATACGCACAAGACATAATCTCCGAAAATTCCTGCAGCCCAGCCATCTCTGAAACCATAAGATGTTCCTGTTTTCCAAGACACAGGAATATCTTTTTTTCTCTTATAATAGTTACCGCCCGGAGGAGGGTTTTGAGCAAGGATTGAGTTTATAATAAAGCATGAATCACCCGATAAAAGCCTTTTTTCTTCATAAGCGGGATTTTGGTCTTTAATATATTTAAATTTTTTTAAGATTCCGTAATTTCCAAAAACTGAATAAAGCCTTGCAAGCTCTGTCATCGTTATTTCACCTCCGCCGAGAACAAGAGAAAGACCGTAAAAAGATTTTTTTCTAAGTTCAGTGACTCCACCTTTTTTGAGAAAATCGTAAAGATCGGGTTTTTTAATTTCTGATGCAAGCTTTACAGCAGGAAGATTTCTGCTTTTTATTAAAGCATCTTTTGCAAAAAGAGGTCCTTCAAATTTTTTGTCATAGTTTTCCGGAGTAAATCCTGAAAAAGAAAAAGGAGCATCTTTTAAAAGAGTATGTGAATGAATAAGTCCCTGATCAACAGCAAGGGCATAAACAAAAGGCTTTAAAGCAGATCCCGGAGATCTTTTTGCAGTACATCCGTTTACCTGGCCTTCTATTTTGTCATTAAAATATTTGGCAGAACCTGCCATTGCTTTTACTTCCATTGACTTATAATCTGCAAAAAAAACCGATGCATTTAAAATCCCGTTTCTTTTTTTTCTTTCAATATAAGAATCGACTCTTTCTTCGATCAGATTCTGAAGCTCTTCATCAAGGGTTGTCTCGATGGTACTTTTTAAAGAAAATTTTTTTTCTGCTTCAAGAAGATCAACAAAATGAGGGGCTTTATAAGGAAGATCGGCGGGTTTGTAAAAATTAAGCAAAAGAGTGTTTCTTCTTTTTATCTGCTCATTTTTATTTTCTTTGTTCCACAGCCTTATAAGTCTTTTCCTTGCTGTTTCAAGCTCTTTTTCCCCCTTTTTGTTGCCGGGATATCTTTTGGAAGGATTCTGAGGTATTACGCATAATGCAAGGGCTTCAGAAAGATTAAGCCTGGAAGCAGGTTTATGAAAATAAATCCTTGCAGCAGCACCTGCGCCTTCAATATTTCCTCCGTAGGGCACAAGATTTAAATATGCTTCAAGTATCTTTTTTTTTGTATAATGTCTTTCAAGCTGAACAGAACGTAAAATCTGCACTATTTTCCCGTAAACAGAAGAAGAATCTATGTCAAATCTTATTCTTGCAGTCTGCATGGTAATTGTTGAACCACCCACAGGCCTTTTTTTAAGGATAAACGTATCAATAAATCCTCTTGCAAGGGAGAAGGGATTAAATCCGGGGTGAATATAAAAATGCCTGTCTTCATAAAAAACAGATACTTTTTCAAGATGATCAGATATTTTTTCAAGAGGAAGATAAAGCCTGTACCTGTCGTCATCAGAAAGAGTAAGCCTTAAAAGTTTTCCTGAATCAGATACATATGCTTTTGACCATGTTTTTGCCGGATAAATCCCTGGGTCGGGTATAACAAACCATAAAAACAAAAAAAGAAATAAAACAAAAAAAACTGCTGCAAATCCTTTTCGCACTTATTCTGCCGCCATGACTTGATAATTATTAAAAAAGGCGGAAATAAAATTGTTTCCGCCTTATGATAAATCTTTTAATTTTTTTTATTCCACAGATATTTTACTTATACCTGTTACAGCATTAAGACTTGGATCATACAAAGACTCAGCCTGAACAGAAGGAAGAATAAACTCACCTTTTGCCGAAGCTCTTGCTGTGTACTTAATTGTTGTTACTTCAGGAGAAAATGACGAGTAAAAAACAGCTCTGTCTTCTCTTATATCAATATAATCTATTTTTCTGTTTTTCTGATTTTTTCTTATGCTTTCTGTATCAGGATAAAAACCTCCTGCAAAAAGATCTGTAACTGCAATATTTCTTTCTGTTTTTCCTGTAAGAGTTCTGATTTTGAGTATTACAACAATGTCTTCACCAGGTTTTATTTCTTCAGGTTTTCCTCCGTCAGGTGTTTCAAATTTTCTTATAATCTCGATTTTATTTGAAAAACTTTTTTCAGAAGGCATTTTGTCATATCCGCTCTGAACAAGAGAATAAAACCATGGAGAACTCCCTTTGATTTTAACCTTTTCTGAATTTAAAGGTATTTCTGCTTGTGGAAAAACAGATTCTTTTAATTTTGCTTTTTTAAAAGATCCGTTTTCAGATGCAAATTCAAAGGAAAAACTCTCTTTTAATCTTTCCTTTCCCTGTGAATCTGTCCATGCGCCAAGCGCAAGAATTGTAAATGAAGAAGAAAGAGTATTAAAATTTCCTTCAAACAAAGGCTTAAGTATTTCATTTAATTCATCTGAACTTATTTTTTTAAGCTGCGAAGGAAAATGTTTTCCAAGAATATAAATATAGACTGAATCTGCAACATTATCCGCAAACCAGACGCTGCTTTCTTCAGCACTATTTTCAAGTCTGTATGTTTTTATTTTTTTATCTGCTGAATAATCATCTTTTAAAAGCTTGTAAGCACCTGCAAGAAAGACTTCTGATATATCATCCTTATAATCCTTTGATTCAAGAATCTCTTCTATATCAGCAATGTGATTTGATGTTGTCTTTCCTGCTCTTGTAAGAAGATAAACTGCATAACTTCTTATTCTTATAGAATAGATATCCTCTTTTCTTTCAGAAGCTTTATTGTTAAGCCATGAAATACTTCTTCTGAAAAGATCTCCGGGAATATCAAATCCTGCCTCACCTGCATCCATTAAAAAATGGAATGAGTACAAAGATGAAAAATCATGCACTTCTCCTCCGGGCCAAAGAGAAAAACCTCCTGAAGATAACTGTCTTTGTCTTAAAGCATTAAAAGCTTTTTCAATATTTGTTTCTGCTTTTTTACCGAATTTCTCCATATATCCGCTTATTCCTGCAAAAGCCGTAACAGGAAAAGCCTTGCTTATTATCTGCTCTGTGCATCCGTGTGGAAACTCATCAAGCCAGGAATAGAGACTGTTTATAAAAATAAGCGGGGATTTTGATGCTGATGCAGACTGATCTGCAAAATCGCTTAAAAGGACTCTGTTTAGTTTTAAAATCTTTTCATCTTTTTTTGAAATTCCTGATTCAACAGTTGTATTATAAGGAGACGGCGGTCTGACACTTAGAGAAGATGATGTTTTTGAAGTTTTATCTCCTGATCTTGCATAAAACCTGAAACCGACATTTCCCGGAGTATTCCCGGCTGAAACAGTAAAATCTACTGAAGTTTCACCGTTTTCATCAATATTAATTATTTTTGTTTTTTCGCCTTTTATACTTACCCCTGAATCAGCTTCAACAGTTATTGAAGCAGGAAGCTTTTGCCCGGAACCTTCTATAAGATTAGATGTGTTTACACTTATTATAAATTCATCTTTAAATGTAACTGCTTTGGGAATAGAAGGTGTAATAACAAACGGTCCTCTTACCAGAACATCTTTTGAAGCTGAGCCCATGGAGTTTTCATCAGCAGCTACAGCCATAATCTTTATATTCCCGTTAAAAGTATCAGGAACTATCCAGTTGACAGTCTTTTTTTGGGTATCAGAATCAAGAATTCCAAACCATTTTACTGCCGGATCATTTATTGCTCGCTGAAAAGGATTAAGGTTTGCAGCAAGAAGTTTTGACGACTCTGCGTATCTTAAGCCTCCTCCTGGTGCAAGTTTTTTCATGAGTATTTCATAATCAGGAATAATAAGATCTGCAATCTGATATGTATTTACTTCAAGTGCTTTTTTTCTGAAAAAATGATCAAGCGGCTTTGGAGTTTTATAGTCTGCAACCTGAAGGATTCCTTCATCAGCTGCAAAAAGAGCAATTTTTGCTTTTTTTGGTGTTGAATATCCTATTTCAAGCTCATCTCCGGGTTTTACTTTTTCAGGAACTGATATTTCAGGTTTAAGAGTTCTGCCTGATCTGTCTATATTAAAAGGCTTAACTGCATATGTAAAAGGTGCTTGAAAAACTGACGGATCATCAAAAGCCCTTACCATGGCAACAGAAAAATAGGCATTCCCTGCAAGATTTTCAGGTACTTTTATTTTTTCGACTGTTCCTGACGCATCTGTTTTAAACCATTTGTATGCATGAACTTTGTCCGATTCTATGGAAATAAGTCCGGAACCTTTATACGGTACTTTTATGTCAGCTTCAATATATCCGCCTGCTTTTACATCTTTGTTATCAAGATTAAGTTTTATTTCAGAATCCTTATTTGCAAGCCCTGCTTCATTTGATGCTCCTGCAACAAAGTATTCTATTCTTGAAACAAGAACATCATCCTCATAAATTTCAAAAACATACTCTCCTGAATTTTCTGTTTCAGGAATAATAACGGTTCCGTTTGCAGGAATATCAAATTCTTTTTCACTTTCAAGCTTTTCTTTTTTTACCGAATCATAAGTATAGGTTCCGTCATTTTTCTTAACAAGAGCAACTGCTTCCCGAATCTCTTTTAATTTAAGTGTAAGATTTTTCTTTGATCTTTTTTTTAGTGATTTATCAACAGCTATAAGATCTATTTCATGTTTTGAGTCTTTTTTTAGATACGAAAGATCAGAACCTGCTTTATAACCTATTAGTGTATCAAGAGGGGAAACAAGGGCTTTATTCACAGCAGAAACGCTTCTTCCTTCTCCTTTTTCATATCCCTGCACTTCAAGTCTTAAGCTGTATGTACCTTTTTCATATGAATCAAGATCAAGACTGAAAGATGCTTTGCCGTTTTCGTCTGTTAAAGAATTTTCAAGTCTTTTCTCTACTGACTTGAGATTCCTGTCAGGAGAATAATAAGGATCAGTAAATCTGTAGTTTTTAAACTTTGAAAAGTAAAAACCCCGAAGGCTTGATATTAAGCTTTGCCGTTACCTTTCTGCTTTGTGCAGGAGACCCGAAAAGATTTAAAAGAGTTACATCTGCATTTAAATCTTTCGGATTAATCCAGCCTTTTTCAGATTCTGAAAGTCTGCTTTTTATTTTAAGCCTGTCAGGCTGAAATGTTTCAATCTTTACTGTTTCACTTCCTATTGAAGCTGTCCTGTATCCTTTTTCAGAAACAAGATAAATTCTGCATCTCCAGTTTCCTGTGGGATCTGTCAGTTCGGTTTTGTATGAAATATCAAAAAAACCAGACTCTGGAACTTTAACTCTTTTCTTTAACCTTTCATTCCCTCTGGCATCATAAACTGCATACTCAAGCGGAATTCCCTGAGGAACCTTAAGCTTTTTATGTCTTATAAGTGCGCCTATATTAAACTTTTCTCCGGGTCTGTATATACCTCTGTCGGAAAAAAGGAATCCGTCAATCTTATCTGAATTAAAATACCGGCTTCTTACTCCGCCTGTATTAAATGAAGAAACATTAAGTTCTCTGCTCCTTTTTCCAAGCTCAATAAAAGATATATCTTTTCCTGACTTTGCAACACAAGCTACAGGCTCTTTTTCATTCCTGAAATTGTTTGTGTTTTTAAAAAAAACATGGCCGTCTTTATCTGAAGATGCTTTTAAAACACCTAATCCGTTCTTCCCTAAAAGAAAAACCTCTGCTCCTTTTACAGGCTCTCCGCTGGAAGCTGACTGAACAAAAACATCCCTTGAATCATCTGCATTTTTTTTCACAAGGAGTAAAAGATCTGTAACAAGAACAGACCTGTTATCAGATACACTGACATAGCGCTTGTTTCCAGGGTCCCATCCTTTTGCATCCACAAAAAAGAACCCGGGAGTTTTTCCGTTGCGGTTCAGATATTGTGAAAGATCAAAGCTCGAATATAAAGGCTCTTTGGGATTTTTAATATTAAGCGGTATAATTTTTTCAAACTTTTCCGAAATGCTGTCTTTAGTAAAATAGTATCCGGGAAACCTTAACTGATTAAGATCGCCCCTTCCCTGACTTATGAGATGCTGAACCTGATTTTCAAGAAGCCTTGACACTTCTACTTTAACAGCTTTAAGCCCCCTTGTTTTAAATGAAAGATTTCTGCTGCCCGACAGAGAAAGGATTCCTCCGCTTCCAACTATTTCAAGTTCTTTTGGATAAGACGGAATCCTTACAACATCATCAAACTTTTTTGTCAGATAAAAACCGGATTCTGATTCAATGCCGGAATCTATACTTATATACACATCTCTGTTTTCAGGAAGATCAAGTATAATTCCCAAAGAATCAGAAGTTTTTCCAGAGGTTTGAGCAAATTTAAAATCAATTTTTTCAGCGGTTTGCAGCAAAGAATCATTTATTTCTGCAGGAGAGTTCCACCTTTTATTATTTTTTTTCTCAGGAAGGAGATAAATGCTTACTTTATTTTCAAGTTCTTCCGGATCTACACGATCGGTAAAAGATAAAACAATGGACTGAACAGGATTATTTGCTTCGTCTCTTATTATATCTGGATTAAGACTTTCTATTTTAAAAAAACTCTCCATTGAGGGAACCACAACAGTATCAGTCTTTTTTTCCTTTGTAGCTGCTCCTCCCTCAGTTGTTGCAATACCTTTATCAACTAAAAGTTTAAGATATTTTTTGTTCTCCTCTATTTTAAGAGGTTTTGAATGTATATAAGCCTTTCTTCTGAACTCATCAAAACTAATATCATAATCTATATTTTTATCTTCAGTTGAAAGAAAAACCAGATTTTTCAAAGATTTGGGGTCAACCGAATAATTAAATTCCAGTGTAGCAACACCTTTATGTATTTTTCTGTTTTCAGGATTTGTATAAAAACGAAATTCTTTTATTCCAGATTTGAATTCTGGTGTTTTAAACTCTGCTTTATAAGATTCAAGCTTTATGTTTCTGGCAAAAAGGGTTTTATCAAAATTGATTTTAAATTCTTTGTCAGCAGGCCACTGCTCTTTTGGATAAAACACAAGAATCTTGTCATCTTTCCACTCCCACGTACCTTTAACAGAAGGAAAAATTGAAACACCAGACTCAAGTTTTTCTCCTGCAGAAGAAATATTTGCAACAGATCCGTATTTTATTTGATCAGAATCTTTAACAGTAAAGCCTATCTGAAGTTCTCCCGGAGGTTGACCGGGCTCTGTGATTTCAGGCGGATTAACTTCAGGCTCAAGTAAATCGGAATCACCCGAAGAAAGATAAATACAGCCTGCAAGAAAAGCTGCAGCTGAAATTCCGATTGTAATAGACACAAAGCTGAAAACAAAAGGGGTCTGTAATCTTAATTTTTTTATAAAAGAAAACCAGGGAGGCGGTGTCCATTTAAAATTTCCAGTAAAAAAAACAATTATCTGTTTTAAAAGTTGAAAGAATCTTTTCATGTTTACCCCGGTGTTGTTTTATAAAAAATGACAAAACTTTACTGTTCAAGTTCATCTGTAAAATACTGCATGGAAGTTTTTTTAAGCTCTTTTGTACTGTATAAAATATCATAGTCTGAAGCCCCGGACTTAACTGCCATCTCTTCCACTTTTGACATACAGTCATCATAACTTTTTGCATGAACCATAGTATACAAATTAAAAGGCCAGTCAGGTTGGGGATCTCTTCTATAGCAGTGGGATACAAACGGAAATCCTGCCATTAGCTTTCCGGTTTCATGAATTTTATCTTCAGGAATATTCCATGCAACCATGGCATTTGTTGAATAACCTGATTTCTGATGTCTTAATGTAGCACCAAATCTTCTTATTATCCCTTTTCCCTTAATATCTGCAAGAGTTGCTATAAAGTCCTCTTCACTGATGCCTGCTTTATCAGCAAGGGTTTTATAAGGTTTTTTTTCTATTGGAATATCTCCCTGAATAAGAGCTATTACTTTTTTTTCTTTTTCTGTAAGCATAAAATCCCCATATCACCAAAATTGAGCGTTTCATATTTTTATACCCGAAATTATAATAAGATAACTTTTTTTGCTAATCATTTTTTTCCAAGAGCACATGAAACTATGTAAAAACCGAATCTTACCGCAGGAAGCAGGCAATACCAGCTGTACCAGCCGAGTCTTTCAAAAGAAGGATTAAAATAATAAACAACGTCCTTTGTTTGTATATGACTATCCCATGATGCAAGCTCTTCAGTGTATCCAAGCCCCCACTTGAACCATACATCCATCAGTTCAAGAGCTGGGTTTAAACGACTTAAAGCCGCCTGAAGAGGTGTTACAGCATCAAAAAGAAAATCCGCTCCGGGAAAATTCTGTTTCATATCAAGAATAAGTTTTTTTGCCTTATCCTTTGAAAAATAAAAAAGAAAACCTTCGGCCAGGAGAAGAATCGGAAGATTTTTATTTTCAATTTTTTTCATCCATTTTTCATCAAAAGCTGAACAACTTATAAATTTGTACCTGGAAGTCTCGCTGAAAAGATCTTTTCTTACATTGATAACTTCGGGCAGATCAAGCTCGTACCAAATAACCTTTTTGTTATCGAGCCTGAAAAAACGGGTATCAAGGCCTGATCCTATATTTATAACAACAGATTCAGGATTTTTTGCAAGAAAATCTTTAGCAAGATCATCAAAAACACTTTCCCTCATTACTGTAGCTGTCTGGATTATATTATAACCGTCTATCATACTGAAATCGAAATCAAGAGATTTAATAATTTCTTCTGCTTTGTCGTCAATTAAAATCGGATTATCTCTTTTTGTTTCAGCAGCTCTGAAATAAAGAGGGAGAAGAAGGCTTCTGGATAAATTGCTCCACTTAGATATATCTGCCAATTTATTTATCCTTTTATTAATTGTAGAAACTGAGGGAACCTTTAGCCACCGTGGGTTTCGGGGACAGACAACAATTTAATAACAAAATTATTCTCTTATCTTAATTCAAAGCTTTTACACAGAGCAATGCACAAAAAAAACTTTAAATATTACATTAATTAATATATAATGAATTATCATACTTTACAAGACCTTGAATCAAAGCCTAAAAATCATTATTTTTAATAATGCAATGCGAAACAGAATTCTCTTCAGGAGGAGATATGACAAAAAAGCCTATCAAAAGAAAACCTAATGCAAAATTTAGTTCCAGCGAAGAAAATGACTTTGTAAGTGAAGAAGAAGAAAAGCTGGAAGAATCAAAGGAAGCAGCAGCTCATATAGACAGGATGTTCAGAAAAAAAATGGTTGAAGCCATAGGGCCTGTTGATATTCCAGCATTTGCAAGATCTTTTTTCGATGGTTTTGTTCATCTGGCATGGAGCCCCGGTACGCGTCTTCATAAATACCTTGAGTTTATGCAGCTTATTCATGATCTTCAGACTTCGGCTGCAACAGAAGGCGAAAATGTACCGCCTGACAGAAGATTTCGTCATGAGCTCTGGAATGAACAGCCGTTTATGAGCTATAAAAACTTTTTTCTCCTTTCTGAGCCGTTTATACAAAAATATTTTTCAGATATACGGGGAGTTGAGAACCAATCCCAGCTATTAATGGAATTCTGGCTCAAACAGATTACTGCAATGATAAATCCTATAAATTTTCCTGTTACAAACCCCGAAGTTATTGAAAAAACATACCAGGAGAATGGAAGCAACCTAATTAAGGGACTTGCATCTTTTCTTGAAGATATTAAAACCGAAGGCGGAATTCAGGTTAAACACAGCAAGGATGAATATCATAAAGTCGGAGAAACACTTGCCACAACCAAAGGCAAAGTTGTTTTCAAAAATGAGCTCATAGAACTTATTCAGTTTAAACCTAAAACGGAAAAAGTAAAATCAACACCTATACTTCTTGTACCTGCATGGATAAACAAGTATTACGTACTCGATTTAAGTCCGAGAAATTCAATGGCTGCATATCTACTTGAGCAGGGTTTTTCAGTATTTATAATATCATGGAAAAATATAGACTCAAAAGACTACAGCGATTACGGCCTTATTGAATATACAAACAAAGGCGTAATAGAAGCAATGAACCAGATCAAAGCAATGCTAGGGGTAGAAAACGTTCATCTCACAGGTTATTGCATGGGAGCTCTTTTATGTACTGTAGCAGCGGCCTATCTCAGAGGTCAGGGCGACGAAACAATCAAAACTCTTTCATATTTCGCAGCCCAGATCGACTTTTCAGATTCAGGAGAACTAAAAAGTTTTATAGACGAAAGTCAGATTGCTTTTCTTGAAGATCTTATGGTTGACAACGGATATCTTGATAAGTCGAATATGGGCACAACAATGAGCCTTCTAAAGCCCAGGGATCTTTACTGGAATTATCTTATAGATACTTACTTCCTTGCAAAAGAGCCTTTTAACTTTGATTTCCTTTACTGGAACGACGACGGAACAAGTATGCCGAGAAAACTCCACATAGATATTTTAAAAAGACTCTACCTCAACGACGAATTAACAGAAGGCAAGTTCAGAATAAAGGGAAGAAGCCTTGATTTAAGAGATGTTGACATGGATCTTTTTTCAGTCGGAACAGAAAAAGACCATATCGCTCCGTGGAAATCTGTATACAGAATACCCCACTTTGTTTCTTCACCGATCAAATTCGTTCTTGCTTCAAGCGGGCATATAGCCGGGGTAATAAACCCTCCCGAAGACAACAAAGGAAAATACTTTACAGACGGCACACTTGGCAAAGGACCCGAACACTGGCTTGCAACAGCAAGAATCGGAGAAGGCAGCTGGTGGCCTGAATGGGTTAAATGGCTTACTAAAAGATCCGGCGAAGAAGTTAAAGCCTTGGATTGCCCGGTTTCTAAAAAATACGACCTTGGAGATGCTCCGGGAACATATGTTTTTGAAAAATAATTAAATAACAGAATATACAAAAAAAAGACCGGTTGAATTCCGGTCTTTTTTTTGGCTGGTTATAAAGCTCCTGTACTACCCTTGCTGGTTTATTCGGGCTCGTTCCCAAGCTCCTGCTTGGGAATGTAATCTCCTGATATTTTGGTATATTTATTAACAAATAAGAGCCGACCAAAAGACAGCATGTTAATAATAATTTTAGATTTAACTGGTTCCCTGATTTTTAAGTTTTTTTAAAGCTTTAAAAAACCTTAAAAACCCTGAATAGCCAAGCAGCATTAGCAAGTAGAGACGCGATTTATCGCGTCTCCATAGAGTTAAGAAGCGACAAATCGAGTCTCTACGGCTGTATCGGTCTTTTATTTAAACATGCTCAGGAAAAAGCTTTAAAAGCTCTTTTTTATCAGCCTTTGATATACCCCT
>Ga0136557_1000596_pt1 | contig 26711 bp, 21 predicted proteins | sample AntRauTorckE6832_FD_104796 | JGI IMG/M metagenome (GOLD analysis project Ga0136557, IMG submission 104796) | Saline lake microbial communities from Rauer Islands, Antarctica - Metagenome Torckler E6 #832 | ecosystem: Environmental > Aquatic > Non-marine Saline and Alkaline > Saline | place...
TTGCGCCAGCGAGGCTGGCTCAGATAGCGGATATCAAGTTTTTTGAGAGCAGCCCTGGATCCGGCAGGTGTGCCGCGAAAGGTATCCTCTATGCCGGAAAAGGCAACGTACATGTCATTCGGCGATGAATTGTGGAGTCTGGCCATATTTTTGAGAAGACTGATGCTGCTGAGGTGTTTTTTGTGTGATACCTTGGTGCTCAGTGTCTCAAAGCATTGTTCTGCCTGGCCGAATTTGTTCTGTTTGTAGAGGATGTTGCAATATTGGTTGAGAGAGAAAGGATGTTCAGCAAGTATCTGTTTTTGGGCAAACATCTCATAGCCGACAAATGCTTTGACAGGGGAACCGCTGATTGACCAGTAATCCGACTGGCGCAATTTTCGTATACGAGAAAGTCGGGGGGGAAAGGCGATGTCATCCCTGAGCAATAGTGTCTTGCTTCGAGCAAGCTGATTGGTAGCAAAGGCGGTCTCAACCTGCCCTAATACAATAAAGGGAGATAAGTCAAATCCATCACGAATAAAAGGGGTGAGCTCTTTCATTGCGTAATCGGCCATATACGGCTCCCCGGTTTTTGCCCGAAGACGGGCAATGAGATATGAAGCGGCTATGCCGACCGCCTCTTGCGGAAAATTCTTTTTGAGCAGGTAGAGTTGCTTGAAAGCGTCTTCATGCTCTCCCTGGCGCAGGAGTGTTTCTCCGAGCGCCAGGGCAATATGCTTTTTGAGTTCAGGCTCTGGAGTGGTATTGGCTTGTTGCACCAGAAGTGGGGTGATATCCTTCCACAGGCCTTTGGAGGAGAGTTCCAATACCTCAAGCGGCAGTATCTCGCTGGTATACTCGTTCGAGAGAAAATCAAGAATGGGGAACGGAGGCGCCGTATATCTTATGGGGGCCGAAGAGGAGAGTTCAGGTTCGTAGCGTGAGAAAAATGAACGCCAATTTCCGGAATACGGACTGGCAATATAGGGATTGGAGATATCTTTACCGGCTTTCGATACCAGCGTCATTCCCTGTAACCGTGAAGAAAGATCGGGGTACGATTTTGTAAACTGGGTACCGCGTAAAATTTCGATAACGAGAGTGTGTTTTTCGGGTGTTGAAGTTTTGACCCGTTGAGGGTCGTACCGGAGGAAAAAGGTGAGTATTGTTTTTCCCTGCTCTTCTTGCGTCAAAAATTTGACAACGTTTTCATCCGGTGTAAAGTTCACAGGTTCCGTGTTGCTGAGGCTGGCACCTAGAATGATATCAAGGCGTTTGCCTTTTTGCACTTCGGTGTACTCAGGAACTTGGCTGAATGTTAAATAAATTTGTGTTGTTGTCTGATTTGAAGACATACGTATCTTGGATAATTCTGTCTCCTGTGCATGTGCAGCAGAGGTAAGAAGTGTCAAGAGTATGACTGTTATGAGGACGACCTGTTTCATAGGGATGATGTCGGCGTATTCAAAAATTTTATTTCTAAGCCAATCCTTAGGTTCCTGGCTCGATGGGCTGAACTTTGGTGGTAATTCGCAAAAAGTATGCCTCGTAGAGGTGGTGTCCTCATGTGAGCGTAAAATTCTTTGCATATATCATGCCAGTATGTATTGTGTGGTTTGCCGAATAATTGGAACATGGTAAAACATGCTATTTACAAGAGGAAACCACTGTTTTTATGAATGATTGTTGATACTATCTTTGGCTCATTTGTTTTTTTACTGCAAATCACCATTGCTCACTTGAAGTCACCTTGAAAAATGGCTTTTTTCAGAGTAGCCTTGTAGGTTTGAGTGAAAAAAGAGGGCTGGCATCCAAACTCAGTAGAAATTCGTATAAGTAGTAATAATGTCTCGTGAAAACGTTGGAAAAACAGGAGGAAGAAATGGGAAAAAATGTTTTGCTTGTTGATGACTCAAGTACAATGCGAAAGATTATAGGAAGATCTCTACGCCAGGCAGGTATTGATTTTGATAATATTTTTGAGGCAAGTGACGGAGTTGAGGCTTTGGAGGTGCTGGAAAAAGAGCAGGTCGACATTGTCTTGAGTGATATCAATATGCCGAATATGGACGGGATTACCTTTCTCAAAGAAAAGTCAACCAGGGAGAGTATCAAAGATATACCCGTTTTGATGATATCCACGGAAACAGGCGATGATATAATTGGAGAGGCAAAATCCTATGGAGCGATAGGTGCCATTAAGAAGCCTTTTACGCCTGACAAGGTAAACGAAGTACTTGGCCCGCTTCTCTAGCCGACAGTTAAGGTATGCCGCCGGTGAAGCCGAAAAAATAGAGTGTGGAGGAGTTCCGTGGAATTACGTGAACAGATCATAGCATCAACCCGTGAAATTTTCACGACGATGGTGATGATGGACATAGATGTTGCCACAGAAGTATCTGAAGAATATGGCAGGCTTGAGAATACCATAACAGGTGTCATAGGCCTGGCAGGCACTCATAAAGGTGTGCTTGCAGTGCATATTCCGTATGCGGTTGCTTTTGCCATTACGGGGAATTTTCTCGGTATTGAACTGCAAGAGATCAACGAGGATGTGGAAGATGCCATAGGGGAAATTGCCAATATGCTCGGTGGAAATATCAAGGGCATACTGTCTGAAAAAGGCAGAGACATTGCACTCTCTCTGCCTTCAACCATTTCCGGATCGGAATATGATTTTCATTCGATAAAGGGTGCGGAAAAAACTGTAATTCCCTTTAATTCTGAAAGTGGCTGCTTTTTTGTTGAGTTACAACTGGAAGTGTAAATACCCAGGAAGTGTGAAAAGGGTATTGGACAAGTGGAATGCCTGGAGGGGTAAGGGTGAAATATACCTTTCCCTCCAGTGAGCATGAGATGGCAGTCGATTTGAAATATCTGCTTTCACAATACAAAAAACTTAAAAGTATAGCCAATGCCGGCCGATACAATCATAGGATCGTCGTAACTGCCCACAGGGCACCAGGGCTCCCCGCGATCAGCCTGGTTTACGTATAACCAATACGCTTCGCCAGTCTGCTTGCGAGAAACTCCGGCACCCTGTAAGCAGTTACAAATACCGGGGTTAGTTACGTTATGTCGCTTCCCCCATAAGTAGTTATAGATCGTCTTAGTAAATAACTATGCAGTTGCAAATGTGCTCCATCCAGCGCTGCATCACTCCCGTATGTTGATAGTTTATGAAAACGCAGCAGAAACTCGATAAAATTCTTGGGGAAGTCAAGGGACGGGTGCAGGAAGAGGTTGGGTCGCTCATGGGAGTGAATTTCAAACTCTCTGATCCAGTGAGCCGGATAATTTCGAAAAATGATTTTTTTGATGAGTCGACGGGCAAGAAAGTTGGTGCCAGGCTAGCAATTACCGGGGAAATAGAGGGAACTGGTGGAATTGTTATCGGCATCAAGGATGCAATTCGGCTGGGCGGAACACTTATTATGCTCCCTCGAGCTGAGCTGGATGATGTAGCTAAAAGCGAGAATTATACTGAGGAGATAGAGGATTCTTATGGTGAGATTGCCAATATCATCGCCGGCTCCTATACCAAGGGTTTTGAAGATTCCTTTCCTCATGATTGTCGATTTGTACGTAAAAATCAAGAAGTTATATCTCCAGCAAAGGTAGATATCCAGTCAGAAGAGCCCTTTCCGGAACAATATTATTATTGGGTGAGATCAAGCATGGTGCTTGATGATATTGAGATGGGCGATCTTGAGGTGCTGCTTCCGGCTGAACCCTTTGGCCTTGAAATACCTGTTGAGGAAACTTCCGTAGAAAATGAATCTTTGCAGCAACCAGATAAACATTCATCCGATGATGATGATAATAACCAACCTGAGAGTGAGGCGAAGCACGATGCGACGGTGTCGGGGGAAAAAGGGCAGACGCCGGCAGAGGAGGAGAAGCCGTCCAAAGATGAACATATTTCCGAACAGGTACAGCAAGCCGGTGGTGTACCAGAACTTTCCGACAAGGAATTGGCAAAACGCCAAAAATTACTGAATAAGCTCCTCACCAGTTGCAAAGACACCATTGCCCAGGAAGTAGGGGCGTTGCTGGGGACAGATATTTCCTTAGGCAAGCCTGACAATAGGATCATCACAAAGGAGCAGGTTTTTGAGGAAGAGCTTGACGGTAAACAGATATTGGCGAATATGGAAATCAGCGGTGGGGCGGAGGGCAAAGCATTTCTCTTTGTCAGTCGTAAGGATGCAATTCGCATAGGCTCTACGTTGATCATGCTGCCACCGAATGAGCTTGAAACAGCCGTCAACGAGGAAGAGTTTACGGCCGATACCGAAGACGCCTATGGCGAGATTGCCAATATTATTGCCGGAGTATATACCTCCGTTTTTCAAGAGCAGTATACCGAAAGTCTCAGGTTCATTAAGAAGACTATAGAATCCGTCTCACCATTGAAGGTTGATACTGACTCCGATGATGTTATTCCCCTGCAGCAATACTATCTGAGCCGATCTGCAATTGAGATCTCGGGGGCGAAATATGGAGATGTTACACTCCTGCTTCCAGCTGAACTTTTTGGTTTATCCCAGCTTGGCAAAAGCGATACGGGTGACTCCACGAGAGCAAAAGAGCAGCAGGATGTTACAGCGCAAGCAAGTACAGGGGCAACGGAAAAGCAGCGTGGAAAGGCCGATAGTGATACTGCTGCTGGTGCCGGCCACACCAATGCCGATGTTTTACTCATTGAGAATAATGGTGAAGAGGCAGATAAAATAGAGGCCGAATTACAGGATATAGGGATCACAACACAGCGAATTTCCTTTAATGACAGTGTCAATAATTATCTGTCGGATAGGCTACGCCTTGTCATTATAGTCATGCGTGAGGTGGATGAGCAGGCCTATGGAATTGCCATAAAGGTGAGTTCCAAGGGTGGGGCTCCCATTATTGCCGCAGGTTCTCAGTGGACACGATCGAAGGTTATCAAGGCAGTTAAGTACGGGGTTACCGATATACTCCTTGTCCCTGCCAAAAATGAAGAAATACGAGAGAAGGTTAACACAAACATTATTAAACTTGCAGCGTAACTGCTTACAGGGGTCGAGAGCTTCTCGCGATCAGCCTGTAAGCAGTTACAAATATCGAGGGTAGAGCATGGTGCCAAGCCGCCGGAGATTGGTTACCAGAGCTCGGAAGTCAGGTTCTTTTTTTTGATTTTTTCCAGGAGCGTCGTCCTTTTCAGCTTCAGCAGTCTGGCCGCTTCCTTCTTATTGCCTTCGGTGGCGCGGAGAGCACTGACTATCAATTTTGTTTCAAAGTCATTTATCATTTCCTTAAAATTAAGCTCTTCCTCAAAGGAAAAGTTTTGTTCAAAGGAGGCAAATGACAAAGCACTTTCTTCATCCCTGAGGTTGGCCAGGCCGTCATCACAGATGGAAGAAAGTCCTTCTGTCTGATTTTCCTCGAGCAGGTATTTTTCCGGAAGATCCGAGAGTTCAACGGTCCCTCCGGCAAACAGTACGGACATGTGCTGCACAAGATTTTCCAGTTCTCGAACATTACCCCGCCAGTTATATCGAAGCAGCGCTCCAGTGGCCTGTTTGGAAAAATCAAAACTCTGTTTGCCTCGTGCGGTTGTGTAGGTATCGATAAAGTAGTTGAGAAGCAGGGGAATGTCTTCTCTCCGTGATTTGAGCGGAGGAATGTTGAGCGGTATAACACTGAGTCTGTAATAGAGATCTTCTCTGAAAAGACCCTCGGCAACGAGCTGTTCAAGATCACAATGGGTTGCTGCAAGTATCCGGGTATCTACCGGGGTTGACTGGAGCCCACCTACTGGTTCAAACTCCTTTTCCTGAATAACCCGAAGAAGCTTGGCCTGAAGGTTGGGCTTCATGTCGCCGATTTCATCGAGAAAAAGCGTTCCTCCATCGGCATACTGTATGCGCCCCTGTTTGCTGCTGCCAGCTCCGGTAAAGGCTCCCTTGGTATAACCAAAAAGCTCACTTTCGAGCAGTTCATCAGGAATGGCGGCACAGTTGACGGGAACAAAATTTTTCATGCTGCGCTTGCTTTGTGCGTGGATAGCCTTGGCAACCAGTTCTTTTCCGGTTCCAGATTCTCCGCGTATTAAAACCGTGGTGAAGTCATCTTCGGCAACCTTGTCGATCAGATTGTAGATACTTTGCATGGTCTTGGATCTTCCAATAATCCCGCAAAATTGATCGCTCGTCATGGGACGGATCGTGCGATTTTTTGCGTACCGAAGGTGTTCCAGGCCTCGCTGGAGTACAAATGTAACCTCGGTGGGGTTATAAGGTTTGGTGATGTGAAAAAAAAGAGTATTGAGATCGACAATGGTGGATGTTATTTGCGGATTATCCTCTGGAATAACAGCGATGACTAGAGAAGAGGGAAGTTGGGATAATTGTGAAATCATTTGCGTATCTCTGGCAAAGCTCCCACTGTTGACGGAAAAAAAGATGATATTTGGGGCATTGCTTGGAAGATGAGTAGTGATTTCGGTTGCCTGGATGGCCTGAACAGGTGTCTCAGGGAAAGAATTCTTTAAAGAATCAATCAAAGAGAGAACAGATGCGGTTCCGCGGTCTATAAAAAAAACGTTGGGCCTGTTGCTTATCATGGAGCTGCTCGAAGGAAGTGCTGCTTTTTTATAAAATTCTGGTTACAGGCCATTTTTCAAAAGGGCCTACAATAAATCTGCCAATTTGCTTGATGTTCTGCGAAGGTTAAGGCTGAGCAAACGGGCGGTTTTCTGGATGAGCTTTATAGCAAGGTTTGGAGCTTGGTTAGCCATGATATCGAAGCCGCGTTCGGTGAGTGTTATCATGGTTGCAGGCTGTACTGCGACAACTGTGGCAGAGCGTGGCGATTTATCGATAAGGGACATTTCTCCGATGGAGTTTCCACGTGTGAGCCGCGCAATAACGACTTCTTCTCCGGCTTCCGATCTCTTCAAAACTTCAAGTACACCGTGAACGACAAATCCCATGAAATTGCCTTTATCACCTTCACCAAACAAAAGTTCACCACGTTTGAGGTGGACATAGCTCATGTGTTTGGCAAGTGTATCTAACTCCTCTACATTGAACGTGTCAAAAAGGGGAAGATTTATCAGAAAATTGCGTGTACTCTCTTCTGAATCGCTGAGTTTGTCTTTTACCATATATCTCTGGATGTTGGCCTGCCATGGTGAATCCAATGCGACCAAGATAGCGTGTCATAAAATTGTCTTTTGCGCTTAACTATAGCATATGAATGTAAAAAATTAAATGTATCTTTGGTCCAGTATAAAGAGTTTTTTTGAACAATCATTGACCTGTTTTTCCGTTGAACGGCCACTTTGGTTGCCGATTTTTTCGATGGTGGTCCTCTGTATCCTTCTTGTTGGTGTTGTATCGCCGGTAGAAGGTCTTGGGAGTGGAAAATCACATGGGTTCAATGCGAAGGTTCTATGGGTAATTGATGGGGACAGTGTGGAGGTTTCTCGACACGGGGCAAAGTCGACTATCAGATTGTATGGCATAGATACTCCGGAATGGAAGCAGCCCTATAGCAATTTGGCAAAAGAGTATCTGCAAAAAGAAATTGCCGGCGAACGTGTCGAAATTGTGCCGTTTTACCGTGACACCTATGGCAGAACAATTGCCATTGTCAAGCATAAGAGTAAAAATCTCAATGAAGTACTTGTTGAAAAGGGATTTGCATGGGTTCATGTGTATTATTGCAAAAAGCCGATTTGTGCACAATGGAAAAAACTTGAAAGGGATGCACGGATTTCACGGAGAGGCCTTTGGCGGCAGGCAAATCCTGTGCCGCCATGGGTTTGGAAGCGTGAGCAATAATGACGTGTTTATCAACGCGGTCTCACGTTGTGTTGATGAGAAACAGCATGACAGAAGACGATTCCTGCTGTGGTTACATCTACATCCCGGCAATCAGATTTAACGCATTTTCTATGCGTGCTTCAGGCCCTTTGGCTTCATCGCGCAATTCATTTTCTACTACATCAAGGCGTTGTTGGAGTTGTGCTGCTATTAATTCCAGGTTTTGAATCGTTTCCGATGCCGCGTGCTCGGTGGCATCCTTGGCGTCGTAGATGTCTCGGGCATTTCGAAGAAGTGATCGCACTGTGATTATTTTTTCGATTCGAAGAAAGAGTTCGTCAAAGTTGATCGGCTTTTCCAGGTAATCAATTGCCCCTTTTTTCATGGCCTCCACAGCGCTGTCAACGGAAGAGTGAGCCGTTATTAAAATGACTTCAATATTATTATCCTTTTCTTTCGCAATTTCAATCACCTCTATGCCACCGATTTCACCGGGCATCATGAGGTCGGTAAGGATGATATCGTATGGGTTCTTTTGGATCAGTTTCTCCGCAATGTGCCCGTCTTCTGCAACTTCAACGGTGTAATTCGCTTTTTTCAGGCGCTGCTCCAGGAGATGCCTGATCACAGGGTCATCATCAACGACAAGTATTGAGAGTTTATTCATGAACTTGACTCCTTATTTTTTCTGATAGAAAATGGAGCGAAGGTGCCGTTTGGGAATAAACCTTGGACAGACACCTGTGAGCGATTCCGTTGATCCGATAACGAGAAAACCATCATCGGCAAGACAATCGGCAATTTTATTAAAGAGTTTTTTGCGGTCCTGAAGGGTGAAGTAGATCGCGACATTCCGGCAGAAAATGATATCAAATTTTCCTATGCCGGTGAAAGGCAGCATGAGGTTCATCTTACGGAAAGTTACCATGGCTCTGAGCTCATCCCTGATTTTCCAGAACTCTCCCATGGAAGTAAAATATTTTTGCAGCTGCGGGCGAGCCAATCCTCTTTCTATCTCAAACTTGTTGTATTTTCCATAACTCGCCTGAGAAATCGCGCTGTCGGAGATGTCTGTTCCAAAAAGTTTGATCTGGAACCTGGAAAGGTCAGGAATAAGTTCCTTGATTATGATGGCAATGGAATAGAGCTCTTGCCCGGTGGATGCGGCGGCACTCCAAATCTTTATGCTGGTCTTCAGTGTTGGAGATTTGGGCGTTCTGGCATCAATTATCTCGGGGAGAAGCTTGTGCTGGAGAAGTTCGAATGGTCCTTTGTCACGAAAAAACAACGTTTCGTTGGTCGAAATCGCGTCGATAATCTGCCGCTCAATCTTTTTCGAGCGATCTGCCTTGGCTTTGTTATGCAACTCTTCATAGGATTTGCAGCCCAGAGATTCAGCTACGGAACTTAAACGCGTCTCAAAGAGATATGTTTTGTTCTGGTCGAGATGTATACCGGATATATCGTAGATATACTGTGATATAGTTTTGATCTCGACCGGTTTAATTTTTATCATATGTGTTCACATCACTTTGATGACGACATTATCTATTTAAGACTTTTGTAACTATTCAGGTGGGAGCACCAAATTGGCATAACCACCGGGTTGTAACTGTTCAGGAGTGCTCTATATTGGCTCATTTGGGACTTCGAAGCATACTTGTGCTATTCGAGAAGGCTTAAATGGGACAAGATGGGGTACTCCTGAATAGTTACAGACTTTTAAGTATTGCATCAGCGATAGAATGCAGCGGTACTATACGGTCGACTATGCCGCTTTCTATGGGAGCTTTGGGCATGCCGTAGACAACGCAGCTCTGTTCATTCTGTGCTATGATAAATCCTCCTTGGTTTTTGAGAATATCAAGGCCCTTGGTACCATCCGAGCCCATTCCTGTCATGATGACGGCTGTCGTCCTGCCGACATAATAATCGGCCACAGACCTGAAGAGATAGTCAACCGATGGTTTACAGGAGTTTTCCGGTGGATCATTTGTGATTTTAATCTGCCTGTTGCGACCGTCGGCGCTGGCAGCGAGTTTCATCTGTTTGCCGCCGGGGGCTATATAGACAGTATTGTTGCAAAGACGCTCACGGTCTTCTGCTTCTTTGACAGTCAAGGCACATTTTTTGTCAAGACTTGCCGCCAGTGATTTGGTAAATAAAGGGGGCATGTGCTGGACAATTACAACAGGTACTCCAATGTCTGCGGGGAGTTTGGGCAAAACATGGGTGAGGGCGTTGGGACCACCGGTAGATATGCCTATGGCGATAATCTCTGAACGTCCTTTATAGGTGGTGGAGGGTTTGGTTGCCGCCCTGGGTTTGGGCTGCGTCAGCGGCTTTTGAGTGGGGGGCTGACGCAAATGCGATCGTACACTTCGAGATCTGGCGAAGGCTTTGATCATGGGGTGGATCAGCTTCTTGATCTCATTCTTGCCTTCGCTCTGGCTTTTGCTTTGTGGTTTCAGGATAAAATCAAAGGCACCGAGTTCGAGGGCCTTCATGGTCATTTCTCCACCTTCAGCTGTGAGTGTGGAGAGCATTATGGCCCCGACATTAAGATTGTTTTGCTGGATTTCCGCAAGGACATCGAGGCCGTTCATCACCGGCATCTCAATATCCAGAGTGATAAGATCCGGCTCAAGCGTCTTTATTTTTGACATGGCAATTTTGCCATTGTGCGCAACGCCCACCAGTTCAACTTCGGGAAGCTCATCTATTATGTCGGAAACAGCTTTGCGATAGACGATGGTATCGTCAACCACAAGTACTTTGAGTTTTTTATGTATCATCTATTCTTCTATTCCCAGAACTTTATCGACATCGAGGATGCCGATGAGAGCGGATTGTGTTTTAACGACCCCGGTGAAAAATTCCCCCTGAATCCCCCCCATGTTGGCGGGAGGCGATTCTTTTTTATCCATGTCGGCGGCGACGACATCACTGATCTGACGCACTAAAAGCCCCACATGTCCACCGGCTGAGTTCACGATAATGTTACGCGTATGCTGGGAGATCTCTGTTGTTCCCAGTCCCAGCTTTTTGCTCAGGTCGATAATTGTGACGATCTGACCGCGCAGGTTCAATATTCCGACAACATAATCCGGCGCCTGGGGTACCTTTGTCATTTGCATTATTTTGTTAATTTCCTGGACCTTGAGTATGTCCATGCCGCAGAGGGCATTTGCCACGGAAAAGGTTGCAAGTTCAACTGTTTTTTCTTCACTCATAATCTCGCTCTCGCTGCTGGGTGATTCAATAGAAGTATGGTTACAATAAGAATGTTGCAGTGATTATTAATGAAACCGTTTGACATAGTCGTGAACACAGGCCATGAGCTTCTCTTTGTCGAGTTTAATGTGGTACTCATCGATGCCGACGGCCTTGCCTTTGGCAACATCTTCTTCGCCTGCCAATGTTGTAAGGGCGATAATTGGTAAACTGGAATAGCGAGAGTCATTTTTGATTTTCTCGGTGAGTTGAAACCCATCCATGTTCGGCATCTCTATGTCGGTGATGAGCATTGTGATATCCTCACTGTGCTCATTGAGGAGGTCCCATGCTATTTGCCCGTCTTCGGCTTCAAGCACATCATAGCCCGCTTCCGCCATATAGCCTTTGACCTGGTTCCTGAAAAAATTTGAATCTTCTGCTATGAGCAGTATCGGGGGCGCTTGATCGGGTTGCGCTCCGGCATCAAAGACAGGTTGGTCGACAAACCATTCCGGAAACAGGGTTTCCACAATTTCAAAGACATTGACCAGCATGGTGGTATGCTTGTCGATAATCGTTGAGCCCATGATACCTGGCTGGCGCAGTGTGACATCATCGATTTCAACCGAAATCTCCATGGCATCGATCGGACCGATGGCCAGCAGACCGATGGTTCTGTGGCGTATGTTAAAAACGATAACCAGGAGATCTTCATGCTCGGCAAGGGGCTGAACCATTGCCACATCATCAATGGCCAGGAGAGAAAGGCTTCCTTCACGGTATTGCAGGACCCGTTTACCACCGAGCTCTTCGATGTCGGAACGTTTGATTTTTTCTATGCGCTCCACCTGATTCAATGGAACGGCAAACTGCTCTTCCTCGGAGCTTCTGAAAACCAGAAGCGCCTGCTTATCCTTCTTGGCCCTGATCTGTTCTTCCTGGGCGGTGGCGACTTCAGCTGCACGGTCGGAACCGTCCACGGTGGTCAGATATGCCATTCTGGCGATATTGCTGACATCAAGGATCAGGGCAATGCGGCCATCACCCATGATCGTGGCTCCGGCATATGCCTTACATTGCTGAAGGTGCCTGCCAAGGGGTTTGATGACGATTTCTTCTGAATCCTGAAGTTTATCGACGATGAGGCCATATTTCATAGATACGGTGGAAACGACAACAATGTTCAGGGCACTGGCCGCGGCATACCTTCTGTCCTTCCCCTGTCTGTCCTTGCCCTCTTCAGATGCAGCTGCACTTCGTTCGCTGTCCTGCTGCTTGAAAACCTGGTGGTGCTCGCTTCGGCGATCGGAAATTCTCTCCCTCCTGTCCGGCTTAACCTTGCCTTCCTTATCATCATAATAGGTCCGCTCAATATCGAGAATATCGGCAAGCCGTATCAGTGGAAGCAGATTACCGCGCAATCTGACAACTTCGGCATCGCCGACGCGTTCGACTTTTTCTTTGACCTGGCTGGCGGGTATGCGGAGGAGTTCCTCAAGATTGACCTGAGGGATGGCGTACCGTTCTCCCCCCGTCATGATGATCTGGCAGGGAATAATGGCCAGGGTCAGCGGCAGTTTAATCGAAATGGTGGTGCCCTTGCCGTATTCCGAGACGATGTCGACGTGGCCGCCGAGTTTGTCCAGGTTGGTCTTGACGACATCCATGCCGACACCGCGGCCGGAAACATCGGTAACCTCTGCCGCCGTGGAAAAACCAGGGAGAAAAATGGTGTTAACCTTCTCTTTCTCCGACATCAGCTGAACCTGTTCCGCGGTCAGTAAGCCCTTATTGACGGCACTGGCGGCAAGCGCTTCGCCGTCAAGCCCTTTGCCGTCATCGCTTATTTCTATGACAACCTGGCCGGCCTCATGGTAGGCCTTGAGGATGACCAAGCCATTTTCGGATTTACCGATTTTCTTTCGTTCGGCCGGCATCTCGATACCATGGTCAACCGAGTTTCTGACCAGATGCGTAAGCGGATCGTTGATTGACTCAATGATGGTTTTGTCAAGCTCAACATCCTTGCCGACAATGGTGAGGTCTATCTTTTTCTGGAGTTTTCCGGAAAGATCCCTGACGACCCGGGGAAACTTATTAAATACATTTCCTATTGGCTGCATGCGGGTCAGCATTATCGCTTCCTGGAGCTCTGAGGTGATAAGGTCAATTCTCTGCCCTACCGTTTCAGCGTTACGATAGTCCTCTGAGCCAATGGTCTGCAGGAGCTGATTTCTACTGAGTACCAGCTCTCCGGCAAGATTCATCAATTGATCGAGCAGGCTGACATGGACGCGCAGGGACGTGTCGCCCTGTGCCGGAGCTGTCGCGGCTTCTTTTTTCGAGGTGTTTTCTTTGGGTGGAGCGGAAGAAGGCGAAGCATCGTCATTTTCCTGAACTTGGCCTGCCTCCCCATTGCTTTCCACGGCGGGCTCAGGCTGTTGGTCAATCGTCTCATCCGGCTCTTCTTCTGAAGAGGAAGGTGGTTCTGCAGCTGAGAGTTCGGGTTCAGCTTGGACTGGTTGATCCATGTCACTCTCGGGCGTCTCGGTGTTGGAGTCGGCTGGATCTTCCTCTATGGCGGTTTCAGCTTCCTGCCGGGCGGGAGAGTCCTGCGCAGCAGGAGAAAAATTGCCTTCAGCTATGGCATTGAGGGGATTGATGTGCGAGGATATATCAACATCATTGGAGTTTTGGACATCTTCAATAAGAGCTCGCAGCTGGTCCGATGCAAGGAGGAGGACGTTGACTATTTCAGGGGTGGGGATGATTTTATTGCTACGAATGAGCCCAAGGACATTCTCACTGTAGTGTGCCAAGTCCTGAATGGTTGTCAGTCCCATGAATCCTGCTCCACCCTTAATGGAGTGGGCAGCTCGAAACACCTTGTTGACCAAATCTTCGTTAATATTTTCACCGGCTTCTTCTATCGCGAGAAGATCGTTTTCAATATCAGCCAGGTGCTCCAGTGATTCTTCTATAAAACCTTGCAGTATTTCATCGTCTTCTATCTGCATGCTTGTACCTCTTAAGGAAATTGATAGACCCTATAGGCTGCCTTGGAAAAGAGATTTTTCCTTCGGTCTGATGAGGTGTATCAAAAATTTTAGCTGTACTATCTGATAGATAGTCAATGGCTAAAATTGTCTCGCGCAACGACGTGATTGGACGGTAAGTGAGCGACGCGAGACTCCGAGAAGAGCAATTTCCAATAGAGCCTGGATTCTTTTTGATACTTCTTTTTATACATCCCTGTCTGCAAATGTACAGTAGCGGTATAAAAAAAACTGATTCTCCCTTGAGTTCAACTCAAAACTCTGGCTCGAGCAGTTGGTGTTCATCCAGAAACCATAACAGGCCATTCGAAATTGTACAGAAGGGACTGCAGAAGGGACGTATGGATGCCTTGAAAAACACTCCTTCGTCCGATTTCTTTGTCGGAGCGTAAGGGAAAACTCCTTGAACTCGAACCAATCACCTGATTTTTCAAAGCACCCTTATGACTGAGCACCCTTATGACTGGATACTGAGGATGGTTACATTGTAGGTGAGATGGTGGCCGGCAAGCGGATGATTGTAGTCAATTTCAATGGTATCATCTTTTATCTCCATCACCGTTGCAGGAACCTGGTGTTGTTCACCATCTTTTTCGACGGTAATGGATAGAATCATTCCGGGCCTGGGGGCAATTTTGGGTCCAAGGGATTTGCGATCGATTGTCTGAAGCAAAAGTTTTTGCCTGGCGCCATAGCCTTCCTCGGGGGTGAGTCTCACTTTGACTGTGTCTCCGGCGGTAAGGCCGATAAGTTGATTTTCCAATGTTGGCGGCAATTCCTGGTTGCCCAGCGTCAAGGTGAGCGGTGCGTCTTCAGTGACGCTTTTGAAAACTTCGCCATTGTCAAGCTTCCCTATGTAGCTAATCGTTATAGTAGAATTTTCTGAAATTTGTGACATATTTAAATCTCCTGATGTTGTCGAACGTGCGATTCAGGTTGCTAGAGTTTATTCGGGGAAGAAGGTCTAGTTTGTGTACGTTAAGCTGAGTTTTTGGAAATCTATAAGAGATTATTTGTCCCTACAAGTGAGCGTATTGGTCATACGTAAGCCAGGTGGTTCGCGGGGAGCTCTGGTGCTCCCACCTGAATAATTACATTTTTGGTTCACTTAATACCGTACTCTTGCCTTTATGAAAATAAAAAAATTGACCTCCGCCGGTGACGATGTTTTTTTATCACCACAGACTGTTGCCGTACAGAACAACCGGTGTGCCGGGCTTGACAAATAAAAATGGTCTGCGTAGTGTAGATCCGGCATTTGTGTGGGACCGAGTTGGCCGTAAAGGCCACCTTGAAAATTGCTCCTTCACCCGACTTCTTTGCCACAGTAAAAATATTTTTCTTTCCTCCCTGTTGGGATTACAAAGACAAGCACTCACTAGCTATACTATAAAAATTCATGTATATTATGAGAAAATAATGATTTCCTTAGATTTTACCAAAAGTAACAATGGCTTGCTTCCTGCAATAGCTCAGGATTATAAAACCGGTGAAGTTCTTATGCTGGCGTACATCAACGAAGAGGCTTTCCGTAAAACACAGGAGACTGGAAAAGCGCACTATTGGAGCAGGTCCCGCAATTCGCTATGGCTGAAGGGTGAATCATCTGGACATGTGCAGATGATTGAAGAAATATTAGTCGATTGTGATGGTGATACCGTTGTGTATAAAGTTGAGCAGATAGGTGGTGCGGCATGCCATAAAGGGTATGCCTCATGTTTTTACAGAACTGTGGAAAATGGCGAATTCAAGATAGTCGGCAAAAAAGTTTTTGACCCGCAGACTGTGTATAAGTAGTAATAAAATAGAATTTGATTACCCACAAAACTCAGCTGATCGGCCCAGGAGAGTTCACATGTTGTTTTTAATGGGACGCCATAAACCCATCCCTGGGGGCTTAGCTGCAGCCGTCCAGGCTGTAGATACCCATGAAAAACAACATGTGAACTCTTTTTACTTTCTAGTGCATTGAGTTGAGTTTTGTGGGTAATCAAAAAATAGAATGTATATCTGGAGTATATGATGAATCAGTTAAAACTTGGACTTCCCAAGGGTAGCCTGGAAAAGGCGACAATAGAGCTTTTTGAAAAAGCAGGATGGCTTATCAAGCCCGCGGCCCGTAATTATTTTCCCAAAATTGACGATCCTGAACTGGCGTGTTCGATCTGCCGTCCGCAGGAAATGTCGAGATATGTCGAAAGTGGTATGCTCGATGCCGGCATAACCGGTAAAGACTGGACAATGGAGAATGCATCTGAAGCAGTTGTCGTCGATGATTTAGTCTATTCCAAGGTTAGTAGAAAGCCGACTCGCTGGATTATCGCCGTCGCCGGAGATTCAGAGATTCGCAGCCTTGAAGATCTCGAAGGAAAGAAAGTAGCCACTGAGCTTGTCAATGTGACACGCCGATTTTTCCAGGAAAGGAACATTCAAGTCAACATCGAATTTTCCTGGGGCGCGACAGAAGCCAAGGTTGTTTCAGGACTTGCCGACGCGGTGGTGGAAGTAACTGAAACCGAGAGTACCATACGTGCCCATGGCCTCCGAATTATCCATGAACTCATGGAGTCGAACACCCAGTTTATCGCCAATAAGGATGCTTGGCACGATCCCTGGAAGCGAGAAAAGATCACCAATATCGCCATGCTTCTTAAAGGGGCGTTGCGTGCGGACCGAATAGTAGGCCTTAAAATGAACGTTCCGGAGAGCAAGCTGGAAGGTGTTGTTCATTTACTGCCGAGCCTTAATGCTCCGACAATCGCCAACTTATATCAGTCCGATTGGTTTTCAGTAGAAACTGTAATCTCCGAGGATGAGGTACGTGATCTTATTCCTCAACTGACTAAAAACGGAGCAGAGGGAATTATCGAATATTCCCTGAACAAGGTGATTTGAGAAAACTGATATGCCGTATATAATGTAATCTGGATTTTGCCGAACCATACTGGATCTTGATTACCCCCAAAGTTCTGCTGGTCGATCCAGGAGTCTTGGCATGTTGTTTTTCATGGGACGCCGTAAACCCATCCCTGGGAGCTTAACCGCAGCCGTCCAGGCTGCGGATACCCATGAAAAACAACATGCCAAGACTCCTTACCTTCCGGTATTTCGAGTTGAGGTGGCCTTGAGCTTTGCGGGAGGATAAAACAGCTGATATGGTGGGTTAAGAGGAAGTTGAATGACCGCTACAAGGACCATAGAATACCAGAAGGTGGAATTTATGCTGAGCGTGCATTCGCTTGCTCAGCTTCCGAAACCGGAGCTTCCCGAAATTGCCTTTGCCGGCAGATCGAATGTCGGCAAATCAAGTTTGATGAACAGCCTTCTTGGAAGAAAGGGATTTGTCAAGGTGAGCGGCAAGCCAGGCAAAACGCAGGGACTTAATTTTTTCAGAGTTGATGAGAGTCTCTGTCTAGTTGATCTTCCCGGTTACGGATATGCCAAGGTGGCAAAATCAGTTCAGGACAGCTGGCAGAAGCTTATAAGTCAATATCTTGAGCAACGCTCAAATCTTTGCTGCGTTGTTGTTATAATCGATCTACGCCACCCACCGAAACGCCAGGACGGCCAGTTGCTTGAATGGTTGAGAGCTAATGGTATTCGTTATCTTCCTGTTTATACAAAGGCCGATAAGCTCTCCGGCAACGAGCGAGCCAAAAATGGTGCTGTCCTTGATGCAGGTCTCAATATTATCAAGAAAGAGCGTATACTATTTTCGGCAAAATCAGGCCTGGGACTGGATTCTCTTAAAAATGGTCTTGCTGAATATGCCACAGGGGCTGCTAGAGCCGGAGAACAAACATAGGCCATCCCTTGATACGTGAGTTTTTGGTTGATTGCAGCCTTGCAGCTCTCCTCGATGCCCTTTATTGATCGGACTTGAGCACAGACAGAAAGGCGCTCTGGGGGATGTCCACATTGCCCACGGTTTTCATTTTTTTCTTGCCGGCCTTCTGTTTCTCCAGAAGTTTTCGTTTCCTCGAAATATCACCACCGTAGCATTTTGCCGTGACGTCCTTGCGCAACGCGGAAATGTTCGTTCGTGCAATGATTTGTGCACCGATAGACGCCTGAATGGCAATTTTGAACATTTGTCTGGGGATTTCCTCTTTGAGCCTTTCACAGGCATTTAATCCCCGGGCTCGAGAATTATCGCGATGAACAAGTTGGGAGAGGGCGTCGACGCACTCTCCATTGACCAGGATGTCGAGCTTGACAAGATCGCTTGTTCGATAATTGACCATTTCATAGTCAAACGAGCCATAGCCCTGTGTAATGGATTTGAGCTTGTCGTAAAAATCGTAGATAACTTCAGCCAGCGGGATTTCACAGGAAAACTCAATGCGCCCGGGCATGGGGTAATGGTAATGGGTATTTACTCCGCGTCGCTCCATGCAGAGATTCATAATGCCGCCCATATACTTTTCTGGAATAAAGATAGTTGCCTTTACATACGGCTCTTCGATTTTTTTAATTTTTGAAATATCGGGAAAATGGGTTGGATTGTCGACCTCGATTACGGAATCATCGTCGAGATAGAAAAGATAGCGTACCGAGGGAACGGTGAGGACTATGGAAATATCGAACTCCCGTTCCAGCCGTTCTTGTACTACTTCGAGATGCAGAAGGCCGAGGAAGCCGCAACGGAAACCAAAGCCAAGTGCGGCGGATGAGTCCTTGAGAAAGGTCAGTGAGGCATCGTTGAGCTGCAGTTTTTCCAGTGCTGCCGCGAGACTTTCGTAATCATCGGTGGAAATAGGGTAGATTGATGAAAAAACAACCTGCTGGACTTCTTTAAAGCCAGGCAAAGGTGCTGTTGCAGGCCGGTCTTTTAAGGTGATGGTGTCACCGGGACGTGTGTCATGCACGGTTTTAACTCCGGCAATAATATAGCCCACCTGGCCGGCCTGCAGTTTTTTCTGCGGTTTTCTCTTGACCTCGAAAAAACCGACTTCTTCAACGCGATATTCATTGTTGTTTGACATGAAATAAATCGTATCGCCGGCCTTGACGCTTCCGTTAAAAATTCTGCAGGAAATAATAGTCCCTCGAAAAGGATCATAGTTGGCGTCGAATATGAGAGCCTGGAGAGGATGCTGAACATTTCCCTGGGGAGGAGGAAGATGGGTGATGATTGCCTCGAAGAGCTCTTTGACACCTTGGCCGGTTTTGGCTGAACAGAGCTGAATCAGTTCGGCCTCGAGCCCGAGATCTTCCTCTATCTGTTCGGCTATTTTTTCGGGTTCGGCGGATGGCAGATCAATTTTGTTGATGACCGGGATTATTTCAAGGTCATTTTCCATGGCAAGGTAAAGATTGGCTAGCGTCTGCGCTTCGATTCCCTGGGCTGCATCTATCAGCAAAAGAGCCCCTTCACAGGAGGTAAGTGCGCGTGAGACTTCATAGCTGAAATCTACATGGCCTGGTGTGTCTACAAGGTTGAGAATGTATTCGTGACCATCTTCTGCAGTATAGGGGAGGCGTATGGTCTGGCTCTTGATGGTAATGCCGCGTTCCCGCTCAATATCCATGCTGTCGAGAAGCTGGTTTTTAAAGTCTCGTTCCGATATAAGGCCGCACATTTGGATCATCCGGTCGGCAAGAGTGGACTTGCCATGATCGATGTGGGCTATAATGCTGAAATTTCTTATATTATTCATTCGTCTCTTGAAAAATATATGAGCAGATAGTAAACTAGTGCAATAAGGGCTCTATATGAAGGGGAAACGTAACTACTTATGGGTGGAAGCGACGTAATGTAACTAACCCCGGTATCTGTAACTGCTTGCAGGGTGCCGGAGATTTTCGCGATCAAGACTGGTGAAGCGTATTAGTCATACGTAAGCCAGGCTGATCGTGGGAAGATCTGGTGCCCTGTGAGCAGTTACGGGGAAACACCAATTAATATCATATATACCAGAAGAAGAAAATAGAATTTTCCTCTTTTGCACCATTATGGTAGGATTGTCTGAACGTGTAAAACATCAGTCTGTCTTCTCAGAAGCACTATAACACCTATTTTCGATATATCGGAGGGGCGCAAAGGCGCCCGAAAATTATAAATGGCAAAGAAAAAGAAAAAAGAAAACTATACCCTCTCCAGTGAGGGAGAAATGGAGAATCCGCTCGTTTCCATTTCTGATGATGAAAACCTGCCTGCGCTGAGTAATCCCGCACTGCACAGATATCTGCAGGAAATCAGCCAATACGAACTTCTGTCGCGTGAAGAAACGGACGAGTTGGCAACCCTTTACCAGGAAACTGGTGACCAGAACGCTGCCTATAGGCTGGTGTCGTCTAATCTACGCCTGGTTGTCAAGGTTGCCATGGATTTTCAGAAATACTGGATGCAGAATTTCATGGATCTCATCCAGGAAGGTAATGTCGGTTTAGTGCAGGCAACGAAAAAATTCGATCCCTATCGCGGAGTAAAGTTCTCCTATTATGCGGCATACTGGATCAGGGCATATGTGCTGAAATTTATAATGGACAATTGGCGACTTGTGAAGATCGGGACGACGCAGGCGCAACGCAAACTATTCTTTTCCCTGAACAAAGAGAAGAAATTGCTTGAAGCCCAGGGGTTTACCGCTGAACCCAAACTTCTTGCCGAACGTCTCAATGTCAAGGAGAAGGAAATAGTTGAAATGGGTCAGCGCATGGATTCCTGGGATGTATCTTTGGAATCACCGGTGAGATCAGATTCCGAAGATGAACAGAAAAGCTTTATCCCAAGCTCTGGTCCCAATATTGAATCAACTGTAGCGGGTAAGGAAATGCAGGTTCGTTTGGGCGACCTTCTCGAAATCTTAAAGGACAAGTTGAATGATAAGGAGAAGATGATCCTTGAGAAACGACTTCTTTCCGATCAGCCGTTGACGCTTCAAAATATTGCTGACAAATTTGATATATCCAGGGAGAGGGTTCGCCAGATTGAGGTCAATCTTCTCAAAAAGCTGAAAAAGTATCTCGAGGCAGAAATGCCTGATATTATAGATTTCTTTGATGGTGACCGGATCGTTGTTAATAGGGATAACAGAGAGTAGTGTTGCCGTAGGAGGCGCTTACAGTAAACCTGTTTTCTTGTTAACCTGACATTGAGATGGTAGGCGAGGAAATATACAGAGAAAACCTTCATCCGACTCTTCAGTGTTTGTGAAAGAATCATCCCATATACCACCACCTCTGCAGTGTTGTCTGCGCTGTATTTTCTCGCTCTTCTTCACGTTTGTCGTGCTTGCGGGGGGAACAGAGATGGTGCATGCGGAAACCGCGGCTCAGGCCTCCTTGCACAATATCGAAATTGACATCGTTGCAAAGCAATCAACTAAACCTTCATGGAAAGCGTTATGGGATGGTGCGCGTCAACTGACAAAGGAGGGGCGAACGGAGGAGGCACGGATAGCTTATGAGCGCTTACTTGCCTTCAAACCTAATATCGTTGTTGCTCTCTGGGAATATTGCAGAATCTTGATGCAATTGCGAGAATGGGATGCGGCTGAGCAATCTCTTGGAACTTTACTTGAACTCGAACCGGATAATTCAGAATACACATTGGCGGCAGGCCATGTTGCTCTGCGCAATAACCATTACAGCAAAGCCAGGGAATATTTCGGCCAGGTTCTTGAAAATAGTCCTGCAGGTTCGTGGTCCATGCCTGCCATGCGAGGTTTAGCTCAAAGCTTTCAGGGGCTGGGCAAGGACAAAAGTGCTCTTCTTGTTTTAGAACAACTCTATCAGAGAGATACTTCGCAGTACGCCGTAGTCGACAAGCTTGCCTACCTCAGCAAAAAGCTCAAAATTGGCGAAAAAGAAAGGTATTACTTTTCCATTCTGGCAGAAAAGCATCCTCTTCGATCCGAGTATCTGGCAGAGGCGGGAGACGCACATAATGTACAAGGATATCGAGATAAAGCCTCATACTACTTCGAGAAGTATCTTGAGAAAAATCCTGACTCTCTGGTGGTGAGGAAAAAACTTGCGCAATGCTATCTTGATATGGGTAAAATCGAGAGTGCCATTGTCCATCTCAAAAAAGTTTATCGCCTCGAACATCTTTCCTCTTCTCTGGCCCTGCGTATTGCAGATCTCTATTTGAACGTTTTGGACAGACCCGATAAGGCGCTTTTCTATTACGAACAGTATTATACCGTTTTTCAAGAGGATAAAACAATTGCAGCAACCATTGACAGGATTCGGAAGCTACTGGCTCGACAATATCTTCCGATAGTTGAAAACGGTGCGGCTGAGAGGTTGTGGCAGGATCTTGACATTGTAACATCGAACAAACGGGAAATATTTGAAAGAATTGCAGAGATTTTCAAAGAGAGGGGGGAATACTCGCAGCATTTAGCTGTTTTGGAGTTACTTCACAACAAAAATCAAAACGACCTTGATCTTGCCTATCAATTAGCACTTGCCTTTTTGTCGCTTGAGCGACGTTCCGAAGCGCATGCCCTACTGCTGAAATTAGAAGAAAAGTCGTATGCGAACAGTGATTACCTTGCCGTCAGAGCTCAACTGGAAATACAAATGAACAAGGAAGAAGAAGGACTGCAATCCTATCTTCACTATTTAAAGCATAAGCCCGCTGACAGCACAATCATCCAACGGGCGCTGACGCTGGCAGGAGATCTGGGGCTGATAGAAAGTATAGATGTTCTCGGGCGTAGGTTGGACCAGCTTGGAAAAGATGTTACACCAAAGAAAATCGTCGATCTCAAGCTTGCATATATTGAAGCACTGCGGAAAAACGGGCTATATGCAGAGGCCGAGACGGTTTATGAAGAATTATTGCAGCAACACGAAGGCGAGCAGAGCCTGATGGCTACTGTTTTGTATCATCGTGCGGAAAACCTTAGTTACCGGGGGCGTATGTTTGAAGCTGAACAGATCCTCCGGCAAAATTTAGCCGGAAATCTCAATCCGACAAAAGCAATTGAAAAACTCGTTGTCCTTTCTCTCAAACAAAAACGTGTAATGCAGGCACAGGCGTGGCTCAAGCTTCTTGCCGGGCGCCGTGGTATTGGAGAACTTGAAGAGCATGCTCCTCGGTTGCCCGAGGATATCCACTTTCTCAGAGTTATGCTCTTCATGGCAGATAATGAATATGATGACGCAGAAAAGCAAATTGTTGAACATTCTCTTTTTACACCGGATGATGGCGAAGTCACTGCGTTTGAGCGCAAATCTACTCTGTATTTAACCAGAATATATTATTTTCAAGAAGAATACGCCAAGTGTTTAACCACAATACAAAAATTTGAAGCTTCAGCAAGCGTCCCGCTTGAAATTCGCGTTTTACGAGCGATAATAGATGCGAATAATGAACAAACACGTGATGAAAGCCCAGCTACTCTCTTACTTGAACGGGCTGAATTGTTTGCAAAATATAACCAATACAAGCAAGCGCTTGCCACTGTTGAGTCAGCTTTAGAACTTCTCCCACAATCCATGCGGGGACTGCTGCTTAAAATTGAAATCCTGGCGAAAATGACACGTTATGAGGAGGCTTTGGAGGTAGTAGAAGCGCTGCCGGGAAGGATGCTCGATCAGGAATATTTTGTTAAATGGAAATTGCAGCTTCAGTTTCAGCGAGGTGAGTTTAAAGAAATTGTGCAGAAGATTCCAGCTAAAGTTGTATTGCAACCTGATAACAAAAGGGAGAAAGGGCAGGACAGTCTTGACATGTATTTCTGGAAAAGGCTCCTTTTAGCACGCGCACTCTGGGCAGAAAATAGACAAGAAGAGGCGATTGAGGTATATGATTCTCTTCTGGCGATGCCTGTTGATACGATATTTTTGGAGAAAATGGAAGTCGCCAAAATCAATTTCACCCTCCCTCCACTCAAGAAGTCTTTTTGGAATACCATAACATTTACTGATCCCAGCAGGTTCGATGCCATGGAAAAGGTAATGGAGCCTGAGTTCGTCACCCAAAATATCGGACAGCCGGTGGATGATATAGCTGCAAGCCTGTATGGAAAATACAAATGGCAGCAATTGGTAAAAAAAGAACTCTCCGCAAGAAAAGCTGTGAAGGATCGTCAATTGTATCAAGCCGAAAAAGAATATCTTTCTTTATTGGACGACTCTACTTCACAGGAGAGTCTTATCGATCTCGCCAATATTTACAATCGCCTTGGATTGTATGGCAAGGCTGCGGAAATATATGATAAAATAAAAGAGAAAGGGTTGTCTTATCCTGGACTTGATAAATATACGCAAATGAATGCGCTCAAGCGCCAACCTCGATTAGGCGCATTCATAGGGGCGGATTTTCATCGAGGTAGGGATGGGTATCGAAATCTCAAAAAGCGTGTTACTGGTATGGAGGGTTGGGTGATGCCCTCCAATAATCAGCAGGTTAGTCTTCGGGGTTTTCGTAACAGATATCGCAAATATGACGGTGATGAAGAGTATAAAAGCAACAGCTTTATTGCTACTTATTCTGCCTTTTTCGGAAAGAAAGCTGATCTTAATGCAAGTTTTGGTGTTGATGCTCCGGTAGGGCAGGGAACCAATGAGTTTCTTTATAAAATTGAGCTTTTCCAACGTATAAATAGGGAACTGGAAGGGTATGCCAGATTCGAACAGGGCCTGGTTGAAGATACCTATCGGTCTATACAGGATTCGGTGATTCATAGGGATTTTGAAATGGGCGGGGAATATCATGTTTTTCCCCGGTGGTTTGTCGGTGGAGACTATCGCTTTCGCATGTATTCCGACGACAATAATCAGAGCAGATACAAAGTGTGGACACAGTATCATCTTTTCGGTGAGGTCAACCAGTTCAAAATCAAATATAGCTATGAGAACATTCGGAACATCGACCAAAATGAAGGGCGGAACAACGATTTTTCAAACACCTTTACAAGCGGTGATAATGTCTACTGGAGTCCTGGGATGTATTGGCAGCATATGTTCACCATGCATTTCAAGCATTTTTTTGACAGCAACCTGCTTCGGGCCAACCCTTTAAGTTATTGTTCTATAGATTATTCTCTTGGATATGAAAAGGACGATGCCCTTAGCCATTCGTTTGATCTGAATATTTTCCTTGAAATTACCAGGCATCTTTTATTAAAAGGTAATTTTAGAAACGAGAATGGTGATGGATATGAAGGACAACAGGCTGCCTTTTCCATCATATATCGTTGGTAAACAATTTTTTTCCTGTATAACCTTATCACAAGCACATAAAATACTTTGCCGGGTTCAAGCAAAGTTGATTGTAATGTGCTTTACCGGCATTGCTGGCTAGGGTTGTGCAGGCATTTTTTTTATTGGAGACTGTAATAATGGTAGAAAGGATCCCCATGTCGCAAAAGGGGAATGATATGTTGAAAGCGGAACTGCAAAACCTCGAAAAAGTAGAACGTGCTGCTGTTGTCAGAGCAATAGAAACAGCGCGGGAGCATGGTGATTTAAAGGAGAATGCAGAATATCATGCTGCCAAGGACAGACAGGGGCATATTGAGGGCAGAATCCTGGAATTAAAAGACAAGCTTTCACGGGCAGAGGTAATTGACTGCTCACAGGTGTCCTGTGACAAAGCAGTCTTCGGAACGATTGTCAAACTTCTTGATATGGACAGTGATGAGGAGTTTTCCTATCAGCTGTTAGGGCCGGAAGAATCAGATGTCAAGAATGGATCTATTTCTGTTTTATCTCCGCTGGGGAGGAGTATTCTTGGCAAGGAGGTGGGGGATGAAGTGGTCGCCAAGACTCCCGGGGGAACAAGGGAATTTGAAGTCATGGAGATTACCAGGTCTTCGTTTTCCTGAGGACGCGTTTGGGCTCCACCAGCCGGTGTTTTTTTGATGATTGAAGAAGAGGTGGCGGTTGTTGAGAATTGTTGTGTGGTTGCAGGCTGTTCAGCTGCTTTGACCCGGGGCGAGCATTCCTGATACAAATAATTTAATAAGCTGGCAGCCTGTCTCTTCAACAGAGTAGTGTGTTTCCAAAGAGAGATTCCACACTCGTGAGACCTCATCAAGTGCCCCGAAAATTGTGCGTTTAATAATATTGGACAGAATATCTTCTCGAAAGATATTCTGTTGTTGGCCCTGTTCAATTATTTCCGCTATTATATCTATGTATTCGCTGAATTTAGATTCTCTGTAATCCTTGACGAGCTTAGTGGTCTGTCGCAGTTCTATATGAATAACTTCGGCTAGATATTTATTTTTTTTCATTATCGAGAGATGATTAAAGACAAATATCTCAAGCTTTTTTCGAGGATCCTGCTCTTTTGCCAGAAGCTCTCTTACCTGAAGAATTATCCTGCCTATCTCCTCTTCAAAGACGGAAATAAGAATATCAATTTTATTGTTAAAGTAGAGGTAGATTGTGCCATCAGCGACTTTCGCCTCTTTGGCAATATCCGAAATTCTGGCGTTAAAAAAACCCTTCTTGGCAAAAACCTTTGTCGCCGCTGATATTATTTTTGCGTGCTTGTTGACAGCCTTCATTTGCCGAGTATAAAGTTTTTATATGTGAAAGAGAGCTTGTTCGATGGAATGAATCGCCATTCATTTTTAATCTGTTAGGGTGTTTTTGTCAATAACGGAAGTGATCATAATTCTGTTTGATAGAACGGGGAGTTCCTACTATAGTGGTAAAACATTTTAAACATTATTCTACACAA
>Ga0136557_1000597_pt1 | contig 26710 bp, 26 predicted proteins | sample AntRauTorckE6832_FD_104796 | JGI IMG/M metagenome (GOLD analysis project Ga0136557, IMG submission 104796) | Saline lake microbial communities from Rauer Islands, Antarctica - Metagenome Torckler E6 #832 | ecosystem: Environmental > Aquatic > Non-marine Saline and Alkaline > Saline | place...
ATATTTGAAAAGGAGTATATATTGTTGGAGTAAAATTTACCCTGTGGCCTTTTTCACCATAGATTCTGTGAAAATAATTGTATTCTGTGTCATATGAGATATGAACAGGAAGAGGCAGAGATGAAAATTCTGATCTCGGGCTGTAGAATGAAACTCTTGGAAGCCTGTGAACCGTATTGTTTTTTTTGTCTGTTTCTTTAATTACAAGATCGTCTATCCATAAGAATTCAGCTTCGAATGAGCCTGGAGTAAAATTTTTCTGCATTAAAAATCTGTTGGTTCTGGATGTATCATCTTCGGGTTCAATATTTCGGTTAAAATTATTTGAAAAGCTGTCTTCTGCTTCGTCAAAGCCGAGATATCCGGAATCAAATTCATTTAAATAATCAGGATCGCTTGCAATATCAAGATCCAGATAAGTTTTGAATCCCCAGAAAGAGTCATAGTCTGATTTCATTCTAAACCAGTACCTGTCTTCAGGTTTTTTCTCAGGATCGTTTTGAGACTGCTCATTATATAAATATGGATCATTATTTATCTGATCGTAAAAGACCTGGGTAAAGCTTTCTCTGTTTGGTTTTATTCTGAATTCAATTCCTGTTCTGTCGCTTCTTTTTTCCATGAAATGATAGTATAAAGTCATATCTGCCTGATCTGAAAGAACAAGATAAAGTGGCTGATTGATCCCTGCACCATCAGCGCTTGAATAACTTATTTCAGGAACCAAAAGTCCGGACTGTCTTTGTGTTTTTACGGGAAAATACATAAAAGGAAGGTAAAAAAGGGGTCTGTCCATTGTATTAAAATTCATATTCCATGCGTAACCGTATCCGTCTATAGTAGCTTTAATTTTTTCAGCTTTAAATTCCCAGTCTTTTTTGGGGGTGTCGCAGGCTGTAAAAGAGGCTTTTTCTGCAATGTAGGTTTTTTCAGACTCTTTTTCAATTTTTTCACCTTTTAGGTAAAAATTTACTTCCTTTATAAAAATTTTACCGCTTCTTATAACCCCTTTTTTAGTTTTATAATTTAAAAATATTGAATCACCGTTTATTGTTTCAGTATCAGTTTCAATAAAAGCATTGCCTGTAATACTTAAAATTTCATTTTTCTGATCAATGAATACATGGTCTCCTTTTATTGTTTCTCCTGCAGTAAAAGCAGTTACATCATTATAAGCCTGAAATGTTTCTTCTTTTGTATTATAGGTTATTTTGCCGCCATGAACTGTTACATTGTCACCGGTTATAAAGTTTTGACTGCTGAAAACTTCTGGGGTAAATGCAGCAGAGCAGAAGAAAATTATATATAAAAAGAGTTTTTTTTTCATATCCTTGCTTTTTTGAAATTAAAATAATAATAAATTTAAACTGTTTGGTTCTGCAGTTATGAATCTTTAAAAAAAATAACGATTTTGCTGCGCTTTAAGTATACCTTTGGAAACTTTGGTATAAAAAAAATTAATCGGTTTAAGCCGGAATTTAAGTCCTCAGCTCAGACAAAAGCACATTTAACGCGTGTATATGTATTATATCAAGCTTTTTTAGTAAATTTAAAAATTTAATCGGAGGTGTAAAATTTATAAAGGACGTTTGATAACCTTCTGCGGAGGTGAAGGTGCAGGGAAGTCAACTCAGGCAAGGAAACTTTACAACTATCTTCTATCAAAAGATATTGATACTGTTTTGACAAAAGAGCCCGGCGGTACACAGACAGGTAAAAAAATAAGAAAAATTCTTCTTTCACCGGAAAGTGAAGGTCTTGATCCCAAAGCGGAGCTTTTTTTATACCTTGCAGATCGCGCAGAGCATTATAAAAAACTTATACTTCCGGCACTGGAGCAGGGAAAAATTGTAATCTGTGACAGATTTATCGACAGTACTTACGTTTATCAGGGTGTTGCAAGGGGTCTTGACAAAGGCTTTATTGATACTGCACATAAATATATTTTTCAGGGGTTTGTTCCGTGTTTGACAGTGATTCTTGATATATCATATGAAAATGGCTGTTTCAGGATAGAAAATGATCAAAAAAGCGGAATAAGGGACGAAGCTGAATCAAGATTTGACAATGAAAAAAAATCGTTTCATAAACTGGTAAGACAAGGTTTTATTGATCTTGCATCTGATGATGATACTGGCAGGTTTTTTGTTGTTGATGCAGATAATTCCCAGGAAGAAATATTTGACAGAATCAAAAATAAAATAATTAAAGAAAAAATAATAGACAATAAAAATGAATAAACTTTTATTCCCATACATAAGTGTAGACAATCCTTTAATAAAAAAAGTTGAAAATGATTTTGAAAATCTTTCTTTAATCTCACTTGATAAAAAAATAAATTATATTTATGAATCGCTGTATTCAAAAATTTTATACCCTGAAGCAGAGCTTACAAAAAAAATATTAAATCTTTTTTCATATTATTCAGAAAAAATGTCTGAAAGTAGAAATGAAAATTTTTTATTCGATTTTTATTCCGGGAATGCAGAAGAGTCCGTGAACGCAATTTTAAAAGAATTTAATTCAGATACAGAGATTAAAAATAATGAAAAATTGGTTATGTCAGGACTTTTTCTTAAAATGGCTGAAAAATACGAACAAGATAAGATCAATATAGATCTGGAACTTTATGAAATTGAAAAAAAAGAAAAAATTCTTTTTTCAAAGCTTTTGAATACAAAAAAATCTGATGAAAAACAACAACAGGGAAAAAAACCTGATTATGAGATTTCTTTTGACTTTGCAGGAAAAAGAATCAATTCATGGATTAATTTTTTTGTTTGTACGGGCTGTAAGTCATTGTCATGGCTTACCGATAAAAAGGAATATGTCGAATATTTAAATGAATCAGGCCTAGAGCTTGAAAAAGTTAAAGACTTAAGTCTGAACGGTTCCGGTTTACATTGCTGTGTTTATGAGTCCCGGACTGATGTGTATAATTTTATAAATGAAAGAATAGAATATATATCTGCATATAAAAATTTATCTTTACTAAAAAACAAAACCCTTTCGGTTTTGTGTCTGAAATAAGAGCTTTTTTGTTTTTAAAATTGAAAAAAAACTGGTCTAAAAGCATTGACAAACTAAAAAAAGAGGGTATAGCTTTCAGGTTAGGTTATAAAGTTGTGGGTTGCGGGTTTTTTATTAAAGAACCCTTTTAAAAAAGTACCCGGGGTAATGCCGGGTGAAAAAAAATATATAATTATTTATATCGAAGGAGGAAGTGGATTATGAGTTTTAACCCAATAGTAGATGCGGAAAAGTGTACAGGATGTGAAGAATGCGTAGATATATGCCCTACAGAAGTTTTTGAAATAGTAGACGGCAAGTCATCTCCTGTTAATGCAGAAGAATGCGTAGGCTGTGAAAGTTGCATTGAAGTATGTCCTGAAGACGCAATAGTTATTGAGGAATTATAAAAAAAAAGCCCCGGAATATTTTTTTTCTCCGGGGCTTTTTTAGATTATTCGAATGAAACAATACGTTATAGACTCACTGAATATTAAAGATATTTCATCTATAAAAGAGGTTTTGGTTAATCGCTTCGGAACCCCTCTCATGGGTGAAATTTTTTCTGCAGAACTTGATTATGATGTTCTTAATGAAGAGCAGAAAAATCATAAAGAATGTGCTCCTCATTATATTACTCTTCTTCTCGGGGAGACCAGTCTTACAGCGGAAATTCTTGTGAGATCTCCAAAAACAATGAGATGTTCATGCATGGGTTACGCAGACGAGCAGCAGGTTTTATGGATCATAAATCTTGTTGAAGATATTCTTATGGAAGCAAATGTCGGTATCTGATATATTTTTAAATCTACTCTTTTTTTCTTCATAATTTTTTAAGCATTTTTGAAAGGACTTCTCATGTTAAAAATAGTTCCTCTGGGAGGGCTTGGAGAAATCGGCCTTAATATGATGGCTGTAGAATATAATGATTCAATAATTATTATAGACTGCGGTCTTATGTTTCCTGAGGATTATATGCTTGGTGTAGACATTGTAATTCCAGATTTTACATATATCAGGCAAAATCTGGAAAAGATTTCAGCTGTTATACTTACACATGCGCATGAAGATCATATAGGCGGAATTCCCTTTCTTTTGAGAGAACTTTCAGTACCTGTATGGGGGACTCCTTTTACAGCAGGTATCGTAAAAAACAAGCTCGAAGATTCAGAAGTCCCGGTGTACAAAGATCTCAGGGTTATAGATATTGACAAACCCATGAGGCTAGGTCCTTTTAAGATCGATTTCATAAGAGTATCCCACTCAACCATAGACGGGGTCGGGATGTGCATTGATACTCCAGAAGGGCGCATTATCCATACAGGCGATTTTAAAATTAATCCTTCTGTAATTAATGATATGTCGACAGATATAAATAAATTTGCTCATTTTGGTGATAAAGGCGTTTTATGTCTTTTGTCAGATTCCACAAATGTTGAGCATGAAGGTTATACCATTTCAGATATTGATGTTGGTGAAAGTCTTGATACTCTTATTTCTGGAAGCGACGGCAGAATTATTGTCGCTTTGTTTGCTTCAAATGTAGCAAGAATACAGCAGATAGTTAATATAGGAAGAAAGTATAATAAAAAAGTTGCATTTAACGGAAGAAGCATTGAAACAACTGTAAGGGTTGCAAAGGAAAAAGGCTTTTTAAAAATTCCTTCTGACATGGAAGTCGGTATAGAAGAAATAAATTATTTTGATAATAAATCTGTAATGATTATAACCACAGGAAGTCAGGGTGAGCCGATGTCTGCTCTTGCCCGGATGTCTGACGGAATACACAAGCAGATAAAGATTAAAAAAGGGGATACAGTGATTTTATCCTCAAAATTTATTCCGGGTAATGAAAAGGCCATAACCCAGATAATAAATAATCTTTACAGAATCGGTGCCCATGTTGTTTATGATAAAATAGCCAAAGTTCATGTCTCAGGTCATGCATTTAGAGGTGAGCTTAAAATGATGCTTAATCTTGTAAAGCCTGAGTATTTTGTTCCTATTCACGGTGAATACCGCCATCTTTTCCACCATGCAGCGCTTGCCGCAGGAGTTGGAATTCCTGAAAAAAATATTCTTCTTGCTGAAAACGGAATAGAGATTATTTTTAAAGACGGCAAAGGTAAGCTTGGAAGTAATGTATCAACAGGAAGAGTTCTTATAGACGGCAAAGGTGTGGGTGATGTAGGAAGAAGCGTATTAAAGGAAAGAAGGGTATTGTCAGAAGACGGTATTGCTCTTGTTACAATGATTATGGATGAAGAAACAGGTGCAATTTTATACGGTCCAGAACTTGAATCAAGAGGATTTGTTTTCTGCAATGAGACAGGTCATCTTCTTCAGGATGCACAATGTGTTATTCTTGAGGTTGTTGAAGACATCGACCCGGGTACTCCAAGACGGGTTGAACTGATAAGAAACAGGCTGCAGAAAGCTCTCAGGCAGTATTTTTATTTTACAATCAGAAGAAAGCCTGTAATTCTAACTAAAATTCTTGAGGTATAGATTTAGTTAAAATGAAAAAGGAAATCAGCGGACTTTTCCTCTTTTTTTTATCTGTATTTTTAATGCTCGGGCTTTTCAGCTATTCCCCGAATGATCCTTCCTTTAATAATGCATTGTCATCATTTGAAACAAATAATTATGTCGGTGTATTCGGAGCATATTTCTGCGGTTCTTTATACGATTTTTTCGGGACAGGAGCATTGTGGTTTCCTTTGTTACTTTTAATAAAATCGTATACTCTTTTTAAGCAGGATATCATGTTTTTAAAGGGTATTACCGGGTATCTGGGAGCGTTGGTACTGGTTGCATCCACAGGTTCTTTATTTCGATCTGCGGTCGGATATCTTCAAATACCTGACTATCCTCTTGTGTCAGGCTTTTTTTATTCTTTTCTTGAAAAATATCTCAATGAAGCAGGCGCATTAATATTTTTAATATTTTTATTTATTACAGGCTTGATGTTTGCTACGGGTCTTAGAACCGTTTCTTTTGTATCCGGCTTTAATAAGTTTATTGTTTTTATAGCGTTTTTGTTTGATAAGTTAAGAACTTTATTTTCAGATATTAAAGAAAAAATTTATTTGAAAAGGGAAAAGAAGAAATCTTTAAAAAAAGATAAAAAAATAAAAAGTACGCCTGAAAAAGTAAAAAAGACAGTAACTTTACCAACTCCTGTACAAGAAGAAGTAAAGGTTAGAAAAAAGACCCGGGTATATAATTCAGCAGGTAATGATAAAGATGTACTTATTCCTTATTCTTTCCTTGAAAAACCTCCTGAAAATAATTTTGAAGAATCTTTTGCAGATGTTGAAAAAAAGTCTGAAATACTTGTTAATAAACTTACCGATTTCGGTATTAAGGGAGAGGTTGTTTCTGTTTCAAAAGGCCCTGTAGTAACTACTTTTGAGTATAAGCCTGCTCCTGGAGTTAAAATCAGCAAAGTAGCAAATCTTTCTGATGATCTTGCCCTTGCCTTAAAAGCAACAGGTATAAGAATTGTTGCTCCTATACCAGGCAAATCTGTAATAGGTATAGAAGTGCCAAATAAAATCAGATCTGCAGTTTATTCAAGGGAAATACTTGAGACAGAGCAGTTTGTGAAAAGTAAATCTCCTCTGAGTATAGGGCTAGGCAAGGATATTGAAGGTACGCCAGTTGTTGTAAACCTTGATAAAATGCCCCACCTTCTTATTGCAGGGGCTACCGGTGCAGGTAAAAGCGTGTGTCTGAATATGATGATAACAAGCTTTTTATTCAAAGCCTCTCCTGAAAACCTTAAGATGATTATGATAGATCCTAAAAGAATAGAACTATCTGTATATGAGGGGATTCCGCACCTGTTTACTCCGGTTGTAACAGACATGAAAAAGGCAAAAAATGTTTTATTCTGGGCTGTGCGTGAAATGGAGCGCAGGTATGAGCTTCTGGCAGAAGAAAAATGCAGAAATATTGAACAGTATAATGCAAAAATTGAAAAAAAGATAAAGTCATCAGGTGATGATACAGAAAATGACGAACTTGAAAAACTTCCGTTTCTGGTAATTATAATTGATGAGCTTGCAGATCTTATGATGGTTGCATCAAAAGAGATTGAAACTGCTCTTATAAGGCTTGCTCAAATGGCAAGAGCTTCTGGTATTCACATGATCATTGCTACGCAAAGACCTTCTGTGGATGTTCTGACTGGTATTATAAAAGCTAATTTCCCAACAAGAATAGCTTTTAAAGTTTCATCAAAGGTAGATTCAAGGACTATTCTTGATTCAAACGGAGCTGAAAAGCTTTTGGGCAAAGGAGATATGCTTTTTATGCCTCCTGGTGTTGCAGGTATTGAAAGAATTCACGGAGCTTTTATTTCAGAAGAAGAGCTTGAAAAAGTTCTTGAGTATGTTTCTGCTTCTGGTGAACCTGAATATCTTGATGAAATAGCAGAAGGTCAGAATACAAGCTTTGAAGAGGTTTTTGGATTAAACAGCGAAGATGATGAATCCGGTGAAGATGATGATAAAAAATATATGGAGGCTGTAAAGCTTGTCAGGGAAAAAAAGAAAGCTTCCATTTCAATGGTTCAGAGACATCTTAGAATAGGTTTTAACAGAGCTGCAAGAATGATTGAACAAATGGAAAAAGATGGTATAGTTGCTCCGGCTGAGGGCTCAAAACCAAGAGAAGTTATTAACTGATCGGCCATAAGTAGATTGAATTGATTCTTTGTTTTGATAGTTACATATTAAAGGATTTTGAATGTATAATTTAGATATTATAAACAAGACCAAAGGTTTTATTGACCAGGATGAAGGCGCAAAACTTTATGAGTATGCTTTAAAAGCATCTTCAGAAATAAGATTTCCAGGAATCGAAATTGGGAGTTACTGCGGGAAATCATCTCTTTATCTTGGAGCAGGCTGCTCAAAAGAGAATAATATTATGTTTTCTCTTGATCATCACAGAGGATCAGAAGAGCAGCAACCGGGAGAAGAGTATTTTGATCCTGATCTTGCTGATGATACAGGCACAAAACTTGATACCCTCCCTTTTTTCCGCAGGGCTTTATACGAAAGCGGACTTGAGGATACAGTGATTCCCATTGTCGGAAATTCGCACTTAGTAGGCAGATACTGGAATTCCATGCTGTCATTTGTGTTTATAGACGGTGGTCATTCAATGGAGACAGAGTTTGGTGATTACCTTGTTTGGTCTCCACGGATTGCAGATAACGGCTATCTTTTAGTACATGATATTTTTGATTCCCCGGCAGAGGGAGGACAAGCCCCGAGATTTGTGTTTGAAAAGGCTCTTTCTTCCGGCCATTTTGAATTGGTTGAAAGAATAAAAACTCTTGTTGTGTTAAAAAAAATTACAACGGGACGTATTACAGGCAGAATAAAAAAAGATTATATGAAGTTTGAGAGATGTTAAATTTCTTATATTTTGTTTGAGAAGCCAGCCCCGGATTATTCGAGATTATTCGGGGCAGAATATTTAGCAAAATTTTCAGTTCAGATTTAGAAATAAATATTTAATAATATTTTTAGAAATCGTATCTTAGAATCAGATTTAAAGCTTCCTGGGAATCATCTTGTGAAATATTCTCTTTATCTTGTATATCTTTTTTTATGCTGAAGTCTTCGGTTTCATTCATCCACTTTTCCCAGCTGTATAAAAGCCCTGCACTGAAAGAATCCGTAAGCTGTTTTCTGAGTCCTATGGAAAGCGCCATGGCATTTCCTTCATAACGGTATGAAGAATTGTTGTCCAGTTCCTCTTTGCTGTTCTGGTTGTTTATTTCAAGAGCAGTCTGGTAAAAAGAGAGGTTTGAATCGATATACATGCTTTTGTTAAGTGCGTAGGAGAGGTCCATGCCAACAAAGATTGAATTTGTTTTCGAAGAAGATCCGGCAGAGTTGAAATTTGCCTGTGCTGAAGTATCTTCGATGGTTTCAGCAGAAGTGATGCTCTCAGTCAGTGATGAAGTTTTGTTTTCTGCAGGCTGTATTTTTTTTTCAAGTTTTTTTGTGATTCTGAACTTAGGTATTAATTCAAGGTTTTTATCATAGAAATTGAAATCGAATTTATATTTAAAGCCAGTATCGTAACTTGCGTAAGGGTTTAACCTGTAAAGGTCATCGTTTTTTACATTGTCAAAATCTTTTAAGAAATCTTTTTCAAAGCTGTTGCTTGTCAAAGGTCCATTTGTTTTAGATTCTGGTAAATTATCATACAGAAATAAGCTGTCATCTGCAAAACCGATTTTGCAGAAAAAAACCGATATAATTGTAAAGTAGATGATGACAGTTTTTCTCATTTTAATGACCTGATTTTAAATGTAAATTTTCTTACATAGTATTAAATTAAATTAATATTTACAAGAGAAATTTTTTTGATAAATGCTGAACGGAAACTGTCTGTTTTCTCCATTTCCGGTTTAGAATCAAAAATTTAACCTCAAAATAATTTTGTATTCTGAGGTTAAATTTTGAATCTGAATTTACAGATCACCAAAAAAAATAACTGATTATTAAATATTAAGACTGTTTATAAGATCATGAACAGCATCTGCAGATTTTTTCAGGTCTTTTTTTTCATCTTCCATTAGTTTTATTTCAATTATTTCTTCTATTCCGTTTTTACCAAGCTTTACAGGTACTCCCATAAAAATTCCGTTTATTTGGTATTCATTCTCAAGGTATGCTGCACAAGGCATTATTTTTTTCTTGTCAAACAGTATAGCTTTTGCCATTTCAACAGCAGAAGAAGCTGGGGCATAATATGCACTGCCTGTTTTTAAAAGGCTTACAATTTCTGCACCTCCTGTTCTTGTTCTTTCAACTATTTCTTCAAGTCTTTTTTTCTCTATAAGCTCGGTTACAGGAATACCTGCAACCGTTGTACACCTTGGGAGTGGAACCATGGTATCTCCGTGTCCGCCGAGAACAAAAGCCTCAATGTTTTCTACAGAAACGTCAAGCTCCATAGAAATAAATGCTTTAAATCTTGCAGAATCCAAAACACCGGCCATGCCGATTACTTTGTTTTTACTGAATCCGCTTGCTTTTAAAGCTATCTGGCACATTGCATCAAGAGGATTGCTCACAATAATTAATGAAGCATCAGGAGAATAGGCACATACTTTTTCAGTTACATCCTTCATTATTGCTGAGTTTGTTTCAATCAGTTCATCTCTGCTCATTCCGGGTTTTCTGGGGATTCCTGCTGTTATAATAACCACGTCGGAATTTTTTGTATAAGAGTAATCTGATGTTCCGATAAGTTTGGAGTCATGGCATTCTACAGGAGCGGCCTGGGTTAAATCAAGAGCCTTGCCTTTCGGCATGTCATTATCAATATCTACAAGAACAACATCACATAATTGTTTTTCAGCCAGACGCTGGGCAGCTGTTGCACCCACATTTCCTGCTCCAATAACAGTAACTTTACTATTCATTTTTACCTCTTAAAAATTATATTGTAATTAAAAATTAAATAACTTTTGATAATGCTGTGGCATAATATAATGTCAGTTTTCAGCTTAGTTTTTAAAAAATTAACTTTGAAATACCTTGTATTTTTTTTAAAACAGATTGAAGCCAGTTAAATCTATTGGTCTGTAAACCTGTATAAAATTTGTAAAATACTGCAAGTCAGAAAATTAACTGATTAAGTTATTAATATAAAATGGTATACAATTGCAAGGTTTGGTATTGTTTTAATAAAGAAAATATATTACTCATATTAATATTTAAATATTGATTCAGGAATTTGGAATATGGGACTGAAAGAAAAAATACATTCAGTTAATAAAGAAGCTTCTTTATATAAATCTCAGGGCATGTATGAAGAAGCTCTGGATAAATACAAAGAGCTGTTAAAACTTGTTTCCGGTTATGAGGGGCTTAAAAATAAATCTGCTCTTGAAAAACAAATCAATGGCAAAATTTCAGAGATAAAAAAGCGACTGAATTTTTATGAAAATGAAGATACAAAAAATGATATTTCTGAAGATAAAAAAGAGATTATAAAAAAACTTTTTTCTGAGAAAAAAGATGATCCCGATTATAAAAAATTTGAAGAAGCTTTAACTCTTGCCAGGTTTGGGCAGTTTGAAGATGCAGTAAATGACCTTACCCCTTTTCTTGAAAATAAAACTTTTCGATATGAGGCTGCAAGTAATATTGTTCAGTGTTACCGTAATATGGAAAAAGAAACCGAGGCGGAAAAACTTATAGGAAAGTGGAAGAAAGACGGTATTATTTCTGAAAAAGAAGCTTCTGTTCTCTCTGGACGTGATGAGCAACTAGTGACTGTACCTCAGGAGAAAATTTACCCAGATGACATGGCAACTCTTAATGAATCTTCTGACAAGGCAGCTTTTGATTCAGATTCTCCTGAAATAATGGAGATAGAGTCCGTAGGGATAAAACTTACCGGTAATGAAAATATTAATTCAGATCCTGTAGAACTGGATGTAAGTTTTCAGACCGGAAATCACTTAAGTCTTATAATATCCAGCAAGGAAAAAAATATCATAGATAATCTGGATGTAGGCCTAAAACTGAATGATATGTGCTTTTATTCACCTATTGCTGTTTTTAAAAGTTCTGGTATTGTTCTTTCAAAACACCGGATAGAAAGCGGTCCTAAAAAAGGTGACTGGTGTTTGGATATAGAAATTAAAAATCCTACCTAAAGGGAATTGATAAATGGCTGTATTTAATATTCAGACTCGGGAAATAGAATGTAAAATTGTTTTTTACGGCCCGGGGCGGGGTGGAAAAACAACCAATCTTGAATATGTGCATAAAACATTTAAAAAAAATGTTACAGGAGATCTTGTATCAATAGATACACAGGGTGACAGAACACTTTTTTTTGATTTTTTACCCATAGGGCTTGGTAAAATAAACGGCTGCGATGTAAAAGTCCAGCTTTTTACTGTTCCGGGGCAGCCTCAGTATGCATCAACAAGAAAGCTTGTGCTTAAAGGTGCGGACGGGCTTGTTTTTGTGGCGGACTCTCTTAAAGTTCAGAGAAAAAATAATATTTTATCTCTTCAGGATCTTAATGATAATCTTAAGTCCTATGGAAAAAGCATATTTAAAGTTCCGCTTGTTCTTCAGTACAATAAGAGGGATCTTGAAGATGAAGGTTTTCCTGTTCTTAGCGTGGATCAGCTTGATAAGGATCTTAACAGACAGCTTAAAGTCCCCAGTTTTACAGCCAGCGCAATAAAAGGAGACGGGGTCGGGAAATCTTTGAAGAAATGTCTGGAGCATACTCTTCAGCACCTCCAGAAAGAATTGAACTGGGCCGGGAAATAAGTAATGAATGAACAATCGGAAATGTCCGGAAATATTTCCTTTATCGGTTTTGCAGATATTTTACAGCTTCTCGGATCTGTTGCTGCAGAGGGAGTTTTAAAAATAACAGACGACTTCGGTATTACTGCAGAGATATTTTTAAAATCCGGTGAAGTTGTTAATGCTACCTACAAAGATATTAAAGGAGAAGATGCTTTTTTTGTTCCTTTCAGCTGGGAAAAAGGTTTTTTTTCTTTTAAAGAGCAAAGAGTTAGCTCAGAGCATTTAATCTCAAATAATTTAACCGGTCTTATACTTGAAGGCTTAAGACTTCTTGATGAAGGAAGGCTTGACAGCTTTTCAAATAAACCTGATTCAGATAAAGGAGTTCCTCTTCTACGGGGAAGGCTTGTTGATTACGGTGAAATAGTTGATGAAGAATTTTTCGAAAAAGATGAAGTAATTGTAAAAGAGGGAAGATACGGTTCCTGGATATGGGTTATCCTTGACGGACTTGTACAGATTGAAAAGAAAGTTTCAGGAAACAATATACCTGTTGTCCAGCTGGGCCGGGGAAGCTTTATAGGCAGTCTTGCTGCCTTTGCAAGAGGAGACCGGCCGAGAAGTGCTACAGTAAGAGCTTTATCTTCTGTACAGCTTGGTGTTCTTGACGCCCAATCCCTTTCAAAGGAATATACATCGTATTCCGATTTACTGAGAAATTATTTTACAGCTGTTGACGACAGACTGAGAAAAATTACAGATGCTTACGCAGCTTTTTATTCCGGTAAACTTGCTCCTTTTTCTCAAAGTTCTGCTACAGGACTTATGAGAGAAAAACTTAAAGATTCAGGGCTTGGTCTTGTTGCTTCAGGAGAAGCAGAACTCTATCTTGAGTCAAAAGGCTTTTTTCTGAATCTCGGAAGTATAAAAAAGGGGAGTATGGTTGGCGAACTTCCTTTTGTTGAAAAAAGCAGAGATTACAGTTTTTTTCTTGCAGGGAATAGTGATTTTTCAATAAAATCGTTTGAAAAGTCTGTTCTTGCAAAAGAGTTCTCAAATGTATCTGAAAATGTTAAGAAAATGGTTGAATTTGCGGGGACAAGTCTTTCTGTTACAGCCTATAATCTTGCATCCAGGCTTGGTAAAGAGTAACTGTCCGTAATTCCTGATTTTTTGTACAGTAACTCAATAAGAAATAGAAGCGATCTAATAATTTCAGTAAACACTTTAAAAGGTGCAGGCAATGAACATGCATGAAAGAAGAAAATATGCTTTTCGCCCTGAATCAGTAAATCTTGTATATTTTGCAGTTTATAATCAGGAAAATATTCTTATACAGCAGGGAATGGGTAAAACTCTCAATATAAGCGAAGGTGGAATACTCCTTGAAACATATGAAAAAATATCTTTGCAGGAAATTATTTATCTTAGTCTTGGACTTAAGGATGAAACTGTTGAGGTAAAAGCTGAAATTGCACATATGGCTGTGAAAAAGGATAATATTTACCATACAGGTTTTTCTTTTTCAGATCTGTCTGAGAAAAAAGATAAAATAAGAAAATATATAAAAATTTTTAATGATCAAAAAACCGGGGAATGTAATGGCTGAAATTGGAGTGCTGTCGGACACTCATATGGCTGAGTTTGATGATGACCTTTTGTATCTTAATGAAGTGATTTTTAAAAATACCCGCCTTATAGTTCACTGCGGCGATTTGATATCTCCTGAAGTTGCAGATGCTTTTTATGATAAACAGGTTTTTGCTGTATCCGGCAATATGGATGGAAACGCTGTAAAATCCAAATACCCTTCCGTTGAAGCCTTTGAATTTTCAGGCATAAGGTTTTGTATGCTTCATGGAGCAGGTTATGCTTTTAATATGTTTGATGAATTTATAAAACAATTTCCGGATACAGATGTTTTTTTATATGGACATACACATATTCCTTTAATAAAAAAATATAAAGAGTATCTTTTTTTTAATCCGGGATCTTTTAAGTCCAACAGAATAGATCATCCTTCAAGAAGTGCAGGGCTTATAGAAGTTGATAATTTGAAAGCCTGTTTTAAAATTCTTGATCTGGAACAAATAAAAAACAAAAAAATTAACATAAAAGAGGTTTTAAATGTCAGTTACAGTTAAAGAGACAGATTTTAAGAATTTAAAATTAATTAACAGGGGCAAAGTAAGGGATCTTTATGATCTCGGAGATAAAATTTTACTTGTAACCACAGACAGAATGTCGGCTTTTGATGTTATTTTGCCTGACCCTGTTCCTGATAAAGGAAAAGTGCTTAATCAGATATCTTTGTTCTGGTTTGATTTTTTAAAAGATATAGTTCCAAATCATCTTATTACAGCTGATGTTGACCAATATCCTGAAGAATGCCTTGAATATCGTGATCAGCTTGAAGGTAGAAGTATGCTTGTAAAAAAAGCAAAGCCTTTTCCTGTTGAATGTGTTGTAAGGGGTTATATCTCAGGATCCGGATGGAAATCATATAAAAAATCTGGCGAAGTATGCAGTATAAAGCTTCCTGACAACTTGAGAGAGTCAGATAAGCTTCCGGAGCCTCTTTATACTCCTTCAACAAAAGCTGAGCTTGGAGAACATGATGAAAATATATCATATGAAAAAACAAAAGAGATTATAGGAAAAGATTATGCTGAAAAACTTAAATCTTTAAGTCTTGAAATATATAAAAAAGCGTCAGAATATGCCAGAACCAAAGGTATAATTATAGCAGATACTAAGTTTGAATTTGGTCTTTATAATAATGAAATAATTCTTATTGATGAAGTTCTTACACCTGATTCTTCAAGATTCTGGCCTTATGACCTGTATCAGCCCGGTGGAACACAGCCAAGTTTTGACAAGCAGTTTGTAAGAGATTATCTGGAAAAGATAGACTGGGATAAAACACCTCCTGCACCAGTGCTTCCTGAAGATGTGCTTAAAAAGACTTCAGATAAATATAAAGAGGCTTTGTATAAGCTTGCCGGGGGTAAGTATGCTTTTTAAATCTTTATATAAGTTAATTGGCTGACTTATAATCAGGTAAAACATATATTCAAAAACCCTCCTGTTCATTTTAAAACTGAAAGGGGGGTTTTTTATTGTTGAAATCTCTAACAAAAGGTGTTTTTGTTTCAAAATTAAAAATGTTTATAAAAGAAGGATGTTTCAGCTTTTTTCTGTGATCAAAAATTGTACAGAGATTGGTGGGAACATGAAAAAAAATCTGTTTTGGGGATCTTATTTTGTGATACATCCGAAATTCAGTAAATAAGTATTATTATTTTTATGGTCATCAATCATGAACTTGTTGAGTTTAATTTGATTGTTGAATTATTAATAAAAAAAAGATATTCTGTTTTGTCTCATATTGAAAAGGAAAAAGGTTTCAGGTCCATGGAGATGTGTTTTGTTATAACTATCTGTTTATTTACTAAAATGTTAAATGGTTATCTTTGACAGGAGGTTGTTTCTTTTAAACAATGAGTACTTGTTCAGATTAATGGAGAGAACCTTGTATGATTGATATGGATAAAAAAAATTGAAAAATTTTATAATTTAATTTAGATCTTAAACTGGGAGTAACAGGAAAACAGCCTGTTTATTATTAACTTAAAAATTTTATAAACAAAAAAAGAAGGGTGCCGGTATGAAAAGATGTGTGTTGTATTTTTCCTTGGCCTTAGCCTTCCTCTGTGCTTTTGCATCTTATTCCGGAGCAGCTGACATTCAGATCATAGCCAACAAAGGCGTGTCTGAAAGCACTGTTTCCAAAGATCAGCTAAAGAGGATTTATCTTGGTAAAATGTCAAGGTGGAGCAATGGTGATAAGGTTGATTTTTGTCTTGTCAAAACAGATATTGTAGAAGAATTTACTGATCAGTATCTTGGGTATTCAGCTAATAATTATGTAAAATACTGGAAAAAGCTGGTTTTTACCGGCAAAGGGTCAATGCCTCCTTTTTATGATAAAGCTGAGGATGTTGTTAATTTTGTAGCCAATACAAAAGGAGCTGTCGGATTTGTTCCAGCAGGAGTAAATACCGACAGTGTAAAAATTCTAAATGTTGAGTAAACTCCCTTTGTAATAATCTTTAAGGAGGAAAGTAATGAAAAAATATATTTTAATTCCGATTTTTATGTTTTTTATTTTTACAGGAGCCAATAGTGCTTCTGCCATTGAGTTCGGAGAGGTCTCAATGGGAAGCAGTGTAGATATTCATGGTTATGTTTCTCAGGGTTACCTGAATTCAAGTCATAATAATTTTTTTGCAGCAACAGATGAAGGTTCTTTTGAGTTCAGTGAAGCAGCTTTCAACGTTGGTACAGATGTAAGTGATGAGCTTCATATAGGTATTCAGCTTTTATCAAGAAAGCTTGGTGAATTTGGTAAAGGTGATGTTGAAATCGACTGGGCTTTTGCTGACTACAGGTGGAAGGACTGGCTCGGTATTCGTGCAGGTAAAATTAAGCTGCCCCACGGCTTATATAACACAACAAGGGATATCGACTTTTTAAGAACAAGTATTTTTCTTCCTCAGTCAGTATACAACGAAGCATGGAGAGATACTGCCTCATCTATCCAGGGTGTTTCTTTGTACGGTGATATTTATCTCGGGAAACCGGGAAGTCTTTCATACGAATTTCAGGGTGGAAATGGTGAATTTCCGGTAGATTCTGGTGTTGCTACAACAACAGCAGATCAGTTCAGGCTAATGGGTTTGGAATATTCTGCAGAAGAATATACCTCTGATAATTGCGGAGCAGCAAGCCTTGTATGGTCATCTCCGGTTCAGGGTCTTAAATTTTCATTAACTGGCTGGCTTATCGATTTTACTCTTCAGGGTGATGTTGTGTCGACTGGCTTTGCTACTAATGTTTTAGGTGCATCTGATATGGAAGGTTCGGACCTTGGCAGGTTTGATATTAAAACCAAGTCTGTTGAATGGACGGGTTCTGTTGAATATTCTATAGGAGATTTTGTGTTTGCTTCTGAATATTCAAGAAATAACTATGATTTTGAATTTATGCCGTATAATAGTAACGTTATAGCGGGGATAAATGGCTTGATAGCTGCAGATATGCTATCAGAAGATTTGGAGACAGAAGGTTATTATGGTTCTGTTTCTTACAGATTTACTGATTGGTTTGAAGCTGGTGCATACTATTCTGAGTATTATGCTAATATAGATGACAAAGACGGTGAAGCCAATGAAACTGTTCCTGCAAGAATTGGTGCGGGATATGAGGATCATGATGCATGGCTTAAAGATACTTGCTTATCATTAAGGTTTGATATCACAAGCAACTGGGTTTTAAAGCTTGAAGGTCATAAAATGAACGGAGCAGCTATATTGATGAAACAAATCAATACTGATCCTAATACTGGTTTGCTTGATACAGAAGAAGACTGGTATTTAGGTGCAGCAAAAATGACTTTCAACTTCTAAATAAATTTACAAGGATCCGCTGATTATTTTCAGCGGGTCTTTTTTATATGCTGCTGGAGGAGTAATAATGAACAGGTTCATTAAATGTATATTTGGCAGTTTGTTTTTTGTTTTTTTTCTGTTCTCAACAAGTTTTTCTATGTCCCTTGATTCAGATTCGGATCTCAAAGAAGCTTTTTCTGCAGATCAGTCACAGCTTTCTGATATATTAAAAAAGCTTGATTATGCAAAACAGGTTGCTAAAGAAAATGAAAAAAAAAAGAAAAGGGATATCACTTTTAAAAATCCGTATAAATTTATAGATCTTAGTGATAAATACAGTGTTGTTGCATATTCTTCTCAGTTTGATTCAGGTGAGGATGCTGTAGTAGGTTTCCTTGTAGTAAAAAATAATAATACCATTGAAATTCCATCATCTGTACCTTATCTGATATGGAGAGGTCAGGCAGACATTAATGCTTTTGATTCCATAACTGAAGATGTTGTATCAAGATATTTCAGGGAAATGGGAATAAAGGATGTTTACCCTATATATTCACAGATGAGATTAAGGGAAAAAATAGATTCCAAAGCAGATATAAAACATATCCATTCAGGTTCTGATATTACACAAGGTATTGTGGCTGAAAAATTTATTGATCAGTCTATAACAAGAGATTCTGAACTCAAGGAAGCGCTTTCAAAAAAAGCAGATATTTCCATGGTTCTCAATGCCGAGCAAAAACAGAAAAATCAGGCTGAAAAAGTAGATTCAGGTAAAGTAGCAAATCTTGAGTCAAGAATTAATGAACTTGAGAATAAGATTGCAAGGCTGGAAAATCTTTTAAGCGGTGTTGTAAGAAAAAACAGGGAAATTTATTTTAATAATGTAAATCTCCATGTAGTAAACGGTACAGGAAATACAGAGTCTGGTAATGCAACAGGTAATTTAATAGTAGGCTACAATGAAAATGGTAAAACAGAAGGTTCCCACAGTTTAATTGTAGGATCAGGGAATAGCTCGTCAGGAAACGGAAATATTATCACAGGAAAAAATAATTCAGTTTCAGGAAATTTCGGAGCTGCTCTTGGCGGAACCGGCAACAGTGTTACAAAAAGTTTCGGAGCTTCACTCGGCGGAAGAAATAACAGTGCATCAGGTGATTTTTCAACTGTTGCAGGTGGTGAGAATAACAATGCCAAAGGCGATTTTTCAATTATTGCCGGCGGTAAAAACAGAAATGTAGTTAATGAGAATCCTCATTTTACTCAATAGCTCTGTGTTCAGCAGGAGGAAGTTTATGAAAAGTTTAAAATGGTTAATTTTTCTTTGTTTTTATCTGATAACATCATTTTCTGTTTCATCTGCTGAAACATCAGGGAGCTTTCATGCCTTGTTAATAGGGATTGATAATTATCAGGATTCCCAGATTCAGGGGAATACTACTGCTTCTGCAGATTCAGAAGGGCTGGCTGAAATTCTAAGTAGTAAATTCGGTTTTAAAACAGTTCTTCTTAAAGACAGCCAAGCAACAAAAAAAGCAGTTCTGGATCAAATAAAATTTTACAGAGAAAAACTTTCTCCTGAAGACACATTGTTTGTTTATTTCAGCGGTTCAAGCGAAGTAGAATCTCTTTACGGATATGGCTGGTGGCTTCCTTATGATGCTTTTTACGGTGATACTCTTTCCTATATAGATTATGTAAATATATCAGAAATTGCAAAAGATATTAAGGCAAGCATGTTTGTTGCGACAAATTCATCCCTTCCTCCCGGATCTGATTCTGCCGATGTTGATTTTAAAAGTTCTCCGGCTGAAAAAAAAGGGGCTAAACTTTTGCTTCATACTAAAAAGGGTGAACCTGTTAAATACAATGAAGATTCTAAGTACAGTGTTTTAGGTTTTGCTCTGATAAGTGCTTTAAAAAATTCAGATAAAAAAGAGGTTTCTTTATATTCTGCAGCATCCGAGGCGGTTGAAATTTGCGATAAAAATGGGGTCAGCTCTGTTTTTAAAATTCCGGAATTCTCTAATATAAAAAACGGAGACATACTTCTGGTTAATAAGAATTTAAAAACAGAAGAAAAACAGGTTCAGGCAGAAAAAAATGAGGATAAAAAAAAGACTGAGCAGGAAAAAGAAGCATTTGTTTCTGTTGAAACAGTCCCGAATAATTCTGAAATTGTAATTAATAATGAATTAAAGGGGACTTCACCTCTTGAAAATATAAAACTGAAACCTGGCAGATATACTCTTAAAGCTGAAAAAGAAGGTTTTAAAAGTAAAATCATAAATATAGATTTAAAAGATAAAGAAACAAAAAGCATTGATATTGCTCTTGAAGAACTCCCTCCTGAAAAAGGAAGCCTTATAGTTAACATAAGTCCTGAAAATGCAGATATTAAATTTAAAAGTTTCAATGGTAAATACAGCGATAATATAAAACTTGATCCGGGTGTTTATGAGCTCGAAATAAAAAAGCCTTTTTATCAGACAAAAACAGTTAAGACAGAGATTAAAGAGGGCCTGAAAACTGAATTAAAAGAAAAGCTTAAACCTCTCATGTCCTATAAAAACAGTCTTTCCCAGGAATTTAAAAGAATTTCAAAGGGCGAGTTTATGATGGGCACTCCGGCTGATGAGCTCAGGCGTGGAGATGATGAAATACTTCATAAGGAAGAAATTAAAAAAGATTTTTATATTATGACAAGAGAGGTCAACGTTTCCCAGTGGAGAGAGTTTATTAAAGATACAGGGTACAAGGCCCAGTCTGTTTCTGACGGCGGGGCATATGCATGGATAGGCTATAAATGGGATAAAAGCTGGAAATATTCATGGGAATCCCCGGGATTTGATCAGACCGAAGAGCACCCTGTCACATGCATTACTTATAATGACGCTTTAGAATTTGTGAAATGGCTTTCCAAAAAAGAAGGTCTTAATTATGCTCTTCCTACGGAAGTACAATGGGAATACAGCTGCAGAGCTGGTAATGATACACCTTTTACTTACGGAGAATGTGTGCTTGATACCCAGGCAAATTTTGCAGCTAATTCAAAAAGGCTTGATTGTCCCGAAGGCAGATACAGGGAAAAAACAATTGAAACAGGTAGTCTTGAACCGAATAAATGGGGTATTTACGATATCCACGGAAATGTTTTTGAATGGTGTTCTGACTGGTATAAGCCTTATGATGCAGAAGAAAACAGCAGTTTCAGCAAAGAGGAGAGAGTTGTCAGAGGCGGAGGCTGGGATACTGGAATAAATAATATAAGATCAGGAAACCGGTTCAGTGAAAATCCTGATGCAGCCAAAAACAATATAGGTTTCAGGCTTGTTCTTAAACCCTGATTTATAGAGTCAAAAAGATGTTTATCTGATTGACTGAATAGTATTTGACCGAAAACTTGAATCTTTTGTTCAGCAACTGAATATGTTTTTAAGTTATCGGTACAGGATCTTTTTTATGGTAAAAATACTTTTTTGTAATATAATTGCTTTGTTTTTTATAATTGATTTTGGATATGCTGATTTTAAAGAATTTAAAAAACAGCAGATGTCTGAATTCAAATCCTACCATGATGATGCTGTAGAAGATTTTGAAAAATATCAAAAAGAACTGAAAAAATCCTTTGATGAATATAAAAGGAAAGTTTCCGTAATTTGGGGTAAAGACAATGCAGTCCTGCCGGATAAAAAAAGATATGTAGCATATTTTGATCACCTGAATAAACGAAGTATAATCGATTATGAAAAAGGTAGAGTTACTGTAGAAGTCATTACAGAGAAAAATATCGATGGAAATGAAGCAGAAAGCTTGTTAAAAAATGCTGTGCTTCAAACACTGAATCAACCGCCTGATACAAGATCTGTTGTTGATCTGTCAAAAAATCCGAAGGCAGATTATTCGTCAGAAAAAAGGCCTTTACTTGAAGGCCAGGTTGCAGGTTTACAAAATGAAAAAATAACAAAAAATAATTCTGAGATATTTGCAGATAATGTACTAAAAAGAAAATCCTACAAAACCCTTAAAATTAAAGGTGAAAAAGATCAGGAAAAAACGGTTGTTTCTGTAGAATTTCCCCTGGCACCTGATCACAATGAAAAAAGGGCAAGAAAGTATCTTGATCAGGTTTTAGCTCAGGCAAAAAGCAGAAATATTGATCATAAGCTTATATTTGCCTTGATTGAAACAGAAAGTTCATTTAATCCGTATGCAAGATCACCGATTCCAGCTTTTGGCCTTATGCAGCTTGTACCTTCAACCGCAGGAAGAGATTCTTATCGCCTTGTATTTAAAAAAGACATGGCACCAACGGATAAATTTTTATACATTCCTGATAATAATATAGAGCTTGGTTCAGCATATCTGTATATACTTTTTAACAGGTATCTGGATGAAGTTGAAGATTTTGAATCAAGAAAATGGTGTGTTATTGCGGCCTACAATACAGGCATAGGTAATATATTCAAAACCTTTGCGGGTAATTACACTAAAGAAAACTTCAGCACAAGGCAGGAGTGGAAGCTTAAAGCTTTTGAAATTATAAACAGTATGAAATCAGAAGATGTTTATGATTTTTTAATTGAAAATCTTCCATATCAGGAAACAAGAGATTATCTGGCAAAAATAAAAAAGAGAATTCCTGGATATTTGATTGAGAAATTTTACGCTCCTGGGCGTTGATATTTATCTGAAGACTGAAATGGAGGAAATGTTTTAGTCTTAAAGTTAAGCTTTAAACATACAACCCTCAGGTATTCCTGTGGTTAAATTGTTAATCTGCTGTAAATAGACATAAATTTTATTTTTAATCCAGATATATTCAATTCTAATATTTTTCACATTTTAATAAGAAATCTTTTGAAAATTATAAAATAAAATTAATGAAATTATTAAAAGATCAATTTTGGTATAAGCTTAATTTATAATTTAGAATACTTATATATATCTTCAAGGGATCTTATCGGAGACAAAAAACCTCCGGGACCTATCTGGGTAAGATAAGTATCAACTGAACCTGTTCTTTTCGATTCGGAAAAGCTGAATATATATCCACCGAGATTGATAGAATCTGTTGTTTCAGCAGCTTTTATAAAATCATCTCTGCCGGGATTATCAGGGCTGTTTGAAAGTATTGTAGTCAAAGCTCTTGCTGTTATAAAACCTTCAAAACCGAAAAATGAAATGCTTTGTTCAGGATAATATTTTCGGGAAAGTCTGTTGAACAGCTGGGAAACAGGAAGTTTTGTGTAAAAGGGAAAGGGAACAACCTGGCTTACAACTACTCCTACACCCTGATTCATAAGAGATTTGGAAAGTTTATCTCCCAGGATGTCGCAAAGAGCAAATATTTTAATATCGGGATTTTTACTTCTTATTGATTTTATAAATTGGGAAGATAACTGATAGTCAGCAGCCAGAATAACGGCATCGGGATTCCCTGAATTGATAACAGAGACTGCTCTTTCCAAATCGGGATCTTCATTACTAACTCCGGTTTTGCTGAAAATAGAGATGCTATTGTTTTCAAAGCTCCACTGGGCAGATTTTAAGGCACTCAGTCCCCACCCTTCAAGAGAATGAAAAAAAGAAATCTTATTATCACCAGTATCAATAAGTTTTTTTATAATATTATTTATCTCATGATAATATGATGGTCTTACAGTGAATGTATTTTTTTCAGGAAATTTATAAAATTCGCCTGCTCCGGTTGCAGCACCAAAAAAAGGAATGGAGTGTTTTGAAGCAATATCTGCCGATTCCATAGCTGATTCATAGCCCATATAACCAAACAAAAGAAAAACATCTTCTTCTATAAGTTTTTCAGTGTTTTCCACAGCTTTTTTTGCATTCCCTTTATCATCAAGGGTTATAAGTTCAAGTTCTGATCCGTTTATACCGCCTCTGCTGTTTATATGATCTATCCATGTTTTAGCACCGTTTAGAAAAGCAGCTGCGGCCTGACTTTTTTCACCAGATAAAGGTAGGGACTGACCTATTTTTAAAGATTCAGAACAGACAGTATGTGGTATTACTGAAACAAGTAGAAAAATAATAAAAATTATGTTCCGGAGCTGAAATTTCATTTTTTTCCCTTTTTTGGGTTTTTATTTGTTTACATATATATTATTAATAAATAAATATTAAAAATTGGTCAACCTAAAGGTTTACTGTTTGGAAAAAAAAGTATAAACATTGTTTAGAAAGATGTTTTTTTGTTTTTTTTAATAAGTAATGAAAAGCATTGTCTTGAATATTAGCTTTATATGAGCTATAAATTTAAAGCTATTATTATATTTTAATGTTGAATGAAAAATATTTTCAGTCTTAATAAGTAAAGAAAAATAATAAATTTTGAAGGATTAACTTTATGGAATTTACTTTGGATCTCGGGAAAAATCAAATTGAACAGATCGAAAAGATACTAAATGATGAATTGATAGAACTCGGAGTTGCAAATGTGATTTTGCTGGATCTTGCAGGCAATGTAATAGTAAATCTCGACAACGGAGAAACCACGCACGATGTATATTCCCTGGCAGCTCTGGCAGCAGGCAATTTTGGTGCTGTAAGCGCAATGGCGAATCTTATAGGTGAGCAGGAATTTTCCCTGCTTTTTCATAAAGGTGAAGCTGAAAGTATTCATTTTAGTAAAGTAACTCAGGATCTGCTTTTGCTAACTATATTTGGGAAATCTGTTTCTCTGGGGTTTTTAAGACTTAAAGTCAGTGAAGCTGTTAAAAAAATAGATGCAATTTTTTAAATTTGGTCAATACGATAATTTCCCGGAGGATCACAATTGGCATTAATAAATCCGAAGAAAAAAGAAGTTCAGGTTAAAATTGTTTACTACGGACCAGGAAGAGGTGGGAAAACAACTAACCTTGAATATATAAACAATAAATTTCGTAAAAGAATTCAAAATGAAATGGTTACTATAAAGACTTACGGCGACAGAACTTTGTTTTTTGATTTTTTGCCGCTTGATATAGGAACTATTGCCGGCCATAATATTAAAATCCAGTTTTATACTGTACCAGGACAGGTTAAATACAATGCAACACGAAGACTTGTTCTCAGAGGAGTTGACGGTATTGTTTTCGTTGCCGATTCAATGGCTTTAAGAAGAGAGATGAATATAAAATCATTAAAAAATCTTCAGGAAAATTTAAAATCGTTTAACAAGGATGTAAGAAAAATTCCTCTTGTAATGCAGTATAACAAGAGAGATCTTGGTGATCAGGATATTGAGCTGCTGAGTATGGAGAGTATGAATAATGATCTTAACAAGTATATAAAAGCTCCGTATTTTGGTGCCAGTGCAATAACTGGAGAGAATGTCGCTTTAACAATGAAGAAAATTATTTCCCAGACAATTTCATCTTTAAAGAAAAAACTGGAGGCTTAAATTGAGTTCAGAAAAAGATAATCTGACCAGAGAGCTTGACTCAAAACTTGAAGATCTCTTTGATGAAGATACGCTAGATAACGAAGAAGATGATTTTTCAGGCGGACAAATTCAGTCTGAATCTGTTGATAAAAAAAATGATGCTTCAGATAATATTCCTGAAAATGATAAAGTTTCTCAGGAGCCTTTGGTACAGGCAAAAGATGAAAAAAAGACAGCTTTCCCTCTTGATGATCTTAATGCCATCCTTTTATCTCTTGACTGGGAAATTACTGACGAACTTATAAACAGTTATATTTCAGAAATAGACAAGCTTAAATCAAAATATTCTGACGATAAATACAGTGAGTATTTTTTAAGAATTCTCGATAATCTGGGCAGATACATACAAAAAAATCTGGGGGCAGCTCATCCCGAGTCTGTATCTATGATGCAGACTATTCACAGCGGTCTAGAAGCGATTTTTCTTGATTCGGAAATGACTGAGCTACAGAAGAAAAAGATTTTTTATAAAGAATATAATAAGTATATTAAGTTTAAACATAAAATAAGCCTAAAAAAAGCAGGCAAAAAAGCAGTTAAAGGCTCTTCTGCTGAAACAGAGAAATTCGCAGAAGAATTTATTGCAAGAATATCTGAATCTTTGCGAAAAGTTGTAAAGCAGGAGCTTGAAAAAGTAAAAAAAGAGATTCTTGATTCTGTGGAGAATAAAAAATAAAGGCAGTTGTCAATGAATGAAGATCTTATTGGCCTGGATTCCGGGGACATAAATGTTTTAAGCTATGATAAGATTAAAAGTTTTACCTGCAGTAAAACTGAGCTTGAAATACTTCTTATGCTTAAAGACGGTAAAAATAAATCTTATATACTTAATAACCTTGATATCAGTTCAAGCCGGTTTAATGCAGCTGTAACTGATTTGTCTGAAACAGGTGTTGTCGAAGTAGAAAAAAAAGATTTTTTTAAAAATGAAAAAACAGAAAATAAAATTAATTCTTCCGATTTAAAAGCAAAGAATACTGATAGTACAAAAGAATCAATTGATTTTCTTGTTTCAAGATTTTCTGAAGCAATAGGACCTATAGCTGAAGTTGTGGCAGAAGATGAAATTTCAGAAATGGGAGAAAACAGGGAAGATTTCCCGGTTGAAAGGTTTGCAGAGCTTGTAAATCTTTTATCTTCTCAAATACCGAGAACAGATAAAAAAAAAGAGTTTCAAAAAGCGATGATGCTTAAATTAAAGAATCTGTGAAAATTTGAGAATTGATAAAATTGCGAATTAAATTTTTTAGTTCAGGTATAAAATTTATTTTTTATTATATCCAATATTTTAAAGCATAAATTTTTAATCTGAAGTATATAACCGGATAAAATTTTGTGTTTTATTAAGTAGTGATTGGCCGAAAACCAGAATTTTTTGTTCAGTTCAAGGCAGATGAAAAATTTAACCGCAGGAATACTGGAGTATTTTGAGGATTAAATTTTGATTCTAACGCAGAACTGGGCAAAAAAGGCAGTTTTCGTTCAGCAAC
>Ga0136557_1000605_pt1 | contig 26503 bp, 17 predicted proteins | sample AntRauTorckE6832_FD_104796 | JGI IMG/M metagenome (GOLD analysis project Ga0136557, IMG submission 104796) | Saline lake microbial communities from Rauer Islands, Antarctica - Metagenome Torckler E6 #832 | ecosystem: Environmental > Aquatic > Non-marine Saline and Alkaline > Saline | place...
ACTTTCAACAACTGTTATCGCAAAAATCTGTTAAACAAATCTGGTAAAAAATCATGCCCGTATCCGAATTCAGTGCCTTGATTTCTGTGCACCAGGCCGCCCAGCGGCAGGCTGACGATGATGTGCTTGTGCTTGATGTTCGCTTCAAGCTCGAAGATCCAGCGTATGGCGCGCAAGCCTATGCCGACTCACATGTGCCCGGCGCGGTGTATCTGCATCTGGATCAGGACTTGTCATCGGCCATAGTGCCCGGCGTCACTGGACGTCATCCGTTGCCGGATCCGGATGTGTTCGAAGCACGCATGCGTGAGATCGGCTTACGAAAATCGGATCAGGTCATTGTGTACGATGATGGCCCCGGGTTTTATGCTGCCAGATTGTGGTGGTTGCTGACATGGCTGGGTCATACGCGCGTCAGTGTGCTTAATGGTGGCCTGAACGCCTGGCGCGGGGCGGGAATGCCGATGACGGCGGAACGAACAGTGCGGCCCTGGCCGGGCGACTTCAGCGCGCAGCCGGACCCCGCGCTGCTGATAACAGCTGCTGCGTTGCTCGAACAGATTGGCGGAGCAACAGGTCAAACAGGCCACCTTTTGCTTGATGCCAGAGCGCCTGAGAGATTTCGCGGTGAGGTAGAGCCGATTGATCCGGTGGCTGGTCATATCCCGGGTGCCTTGTGTCTTCCCTGCAGCGGCAATCTGGATGCCGACGGTCTGTTTTTGCCAGCCCAAGGCTTGCAGGCGCGCTTCCCCGATGCTGAGGCGGGGCAGGATTTGGTGTGCTACTGTGGTTCCGGTGTCACCGCCTGCCACAATATTCTTGCCGCAGTGATAGCCGGACTGCCAATGCCTGTGTTGTACGCCGGCTCCTGGAGCGAATGGATCACTGAGCCCGGCCGGCCGGTGGCTGTCACTGGGTCAAAGATTGATCAGCCGGGCGACGAAACCGTGTGTTGACCCACAAGGAAAACGCGATAATGCTACCGCCGATGATCAATGGTAGCAGGGGTTCGTTATGTCCCCAGATGGCCAGATTGACCACCAGACCTGCCGGCACCAGGGCGTTGTTCATCACCGCCAGGGTGCCGGCGTCGACCTCGCAACCACCCCGGTTCCACAAGTAAAGACCCACACCCGAGGCGACAACACCGAGCCAGGCCAGAACACCCCAGTGCAGGGCGGTGGAGGGCAGCATCTGACTGTTGCCAAAGATCAGGAAGGACGGCAGGGCGATTACCAGGGCGCCCAGGAAAAAGTGGCCGAAGGTGCGCCACGGTGGGATGGCGACCGGCCAGCGCCGCATCAGGTTTTTGTAGCCGACCTGACCCGCCGCGAAGGTGATATTGGAGATCTGCAGGATGACAAAACCGGTCAGATAGTCCTGGCTCAGGCCGTCAAAACGGATGACCGCGGCGCCCAGCGTGGCAACAGCCGCGGCAAGCAATGCCACCGGGGAGAATCGCCGATTCAGGGCGTCGTCGATCAAGGTCACATACAAGGGCGTAAAAATGGTAAACAGCAGCACCTCGGGCACCGTCAGCATGCCGAAAGAGCGATACAGCAATGCGTAGGTGATACCGAACTGCAAAGCACCACACACCATGATGCCGGCGACCAGCGGCCGCGGGAGGCCGCGCCAGATGGTGAAGGGAAGAAACATCAGGGTCGCCAGCAGCACTCGGGTCAGCACGGCAAAATCACTGTCGACCTGGCCGGATAGAAATTCGCCGATCAAGCTGAACGAGAATGCCCACAGCACGGTGACAACAACAAGCAGGCCCATGAGGTGGATCCTTGTGTAAATGAGGATGGAAACAGCATCGGACGTGGAAATCGGTTCGTCGCCCGGTGCTGGCTATGTCGTGTTTTGAGGCGCGCAAGGGTACCACAGCTCTGATCTTGCCGCTATTTGCCGCTTTGTGATTGTTTGTCTGCGTGACATCGGCGAAAATAACGTTTTAAAGTCCCCGGCGGCCATTGGCTGCTGCAACCACAAGATCCGTATTTCATGTCTACCAATCTACTCGCGCAGGAAGTTGAGACGCGTCGTACCTTTGCCATCATTTCTCACCCGGACGCCGGTAAAACCACGATCACGGAAAAGCTGCTGCTGTTCGGCAAGCTGATCCAGTCGGCGGGTTCGGTCAAAGGCAAACGCAATGAAAAACATGCGACCTCGGACTGGATGGCCATGGAGCAGCAGCGCGGCATCTCGGTCACTTCGTCGGTAATGCAGTTTCCGTACAATAATGCCATCGTGAACCTGCTGGATACGCCGGGCCACGAAGACTTCTCGGAAGATACCTATCGAGTGCTGACCGCGGTGGATTCGGCGTTGATGGTGGTGGACGCGGCCAAGGGTGTCGAAGATCGCACCATCAAGCTGATGGAAGTCTGCCGTTTGCGTGATACGCCCATTTTTACTTTCATCAACAAGCTGGATCGAGATACGCGCGAGCCCATTGAAGTACTTGATGAAATCGAAACCGTCCTCAATATCCGCTGTGCGCCGATCTATTGGCCGCTGGGCAATGGCAAGGGTTTCAAAGGGGTTTATAACCTGTACACAGATACCATCCATGTGTATCACCATGGACAGGGCACGCGTATTCCGGATGATGTGCAGATCAAGGGTTTGCGCAGTGCTGAAGCAAAAGCATTGCTGGACGCCTACGCCGATGATTTTGCAGATGAAATAGAACTGGTGCGCGGCGCCAGTAACGAGTTTGATCTGGATGAGTATCTGGCTGGCCGCATGACGCCGGTATTTTTCGGCACGGCGCTGGGTAATTTCGGTGTGCGCGAGATGCTGAATGATTTTGTGCAGTGGGCGCCGCAGCCGCGACCACGTGATACCGAAAGCCGTTCGGTGGCGCCAAAAGAAGCTCCATTTTCTGCCTTCGTGTTCAAGATCCAGGCCAACATGGATCCTAACCATCGTGACCGCATTGCTTTTTTGCGTATCTGTTCAGGTGCGTACACCAAGGGCATGAAATTGCATCATTGTCGATTGGGGAAAGAAATACGCATCAGCGATGCGGTCACGTTTATGGCGGGCGAGCGCGAGCAGGCGGACAATGCTGTGTCGGGCGATATCATCGGTTTCCACAACCATGGCACCATTCAGATCGGTGACACCTTCAGCGAGGGTGAGGATCTGCAGTTCACGGGTATCCCGCATTTTGCACCGGAACTGTTCCGACGTATCCGGTTAAAGGATCCATTAAAGACCAAACAGTTACAAAAAGGCCTGAGGCAATTGTCTGAAGAAGGTTCGGTGCAGGTGTTCATGCCGCAGCGCAACAACGACCTGATTGTGGGTGCGGTGGGGGTGCTGCAGTTCGAGGTGGTGGCGTACCGTTTGAAGGATGAGTACAAGGTTGATTGTATATATGAGCCGGTAAATGTCTTCAGTGCGCGCTGGGTTGAGTGTGACGATCCAAAGAAGTTTGATGAATTTAAAAAGAAGGCTTACGAGAATCTGGCCGTTGACGGTGGCGGTCATCTGACCTACCTGCCGCCAACGCGGGTGAATCTGGCGTTGATGCAAGAGCGCTGGCCTGACGTGCGCTTCCGCGCTACCCGGGAACACAAAAAGTCTGAATGAGTGGGATGAGTGCTGAGTTCCGAGCCACGGTGTGATGGATAGGTGGGTGCTGTTCCGAGCCGCGTCAGGCGTATAGTTCGCTGTCGGACACGCCCACAAGTACATCCATGTAGGGCTCTTCGTCAGCCATCCCTGGCTTCCGAAGGTCCGTCATCGAATATACGCCTACCGCGTCTCTACCTTAGGTGCATTCCTGCGGGATGAGTTTGCTGTGAGAGACGCGGGGTGTGGGAGGCGAATTTCGGAGCGTATGCGACCCTTGGACGGTCGCATCCGAGCCCTCCAAGGATGGATTCACGGGCGTCTCCGAAAGGCGCCTCCCACACCCCGTGGCTCGTAGCCAAAACGTTGATCCAATATTGTTGGTCGAAAAATAGTAGAGAAAACATGAAATTTGAGTTGAAGACAACAGATGGTGCGGCCCGGCGTGGCACCTTGACGTTTGCGCGCGGCGAGGTGCAGACACCCGCCTTTATGCCCGTGGGCACCTACGGCACAGTCAAAGGCCTCACTCCCGAACAGGTCAAAGGCACCGGCGCCGAGATCATTCTCGGTAATACTTTTCACCTCATGCTCCGGCCCGGCACCGACATTATAAAAAAACACGGCGACCTGCACGATTTCATGGGCTGGGACAAACCCATTCTTACCGACTCCGGCGGTTTCCAGGTGTTCAGCCTCGGCGAAATGCGCAAGATCAGCGAAGAGGGTGTCAACTTCCGTTCCCCTGTAGATGGCGCCAAGGTATTTCTTGGTCCCGAATCTGCCGTTAAAGTGCAGCAGGATCTTGGCGCCGACATCATCATGATCTTTGATGAATGCACGCCGTACCCGGCTACTGAGCAAGAAGCCCAGACGTCCATGCAGCTGTCCCTGCGCTGGGCCGTGCGCTGCAAACAAGCCCATGGCGACCATCGCGCCGCCCTGTTCGGCATTATTCAGGGCGGCATGTACTCGCACCTGCGCCAGGAATCGCTGGACGGGCTGATCGCCCTGGATTTCCCCGGCTACGCCATTGGCGGACTTTCGGTCGGAGAGACCAAAGAAGAGATGATAAGCGTGCTCGACTACGTCGGCCACCGCATGCCTGCACACAAACCGCGCTATCTGATGGGGGTCGGTACGCCCAGCGACATTGTTGCTGCTGTTGCCCGCGGCATTGATATGTTTGATTGTGTCATGCCTACCCGCAATGCCCGCAACGCGTACCTGTTTACCAGTCAGGGCTTGCTCAAGCTGCGCAACGCGCGCTACAAGGATGACACCCGACCGCTGGACCCGGCCTGCAACTGCTACACCTGCCAGCATTTCAGTCGTGCCTACCTGCATCACCTGGACAAGTGCAAGGAGATGCTGGGCGCGCAATTGAATACAATTCACAACCTGCATTACTATCAGGACCTGATGCAGGGTTTGCGTCAAGCTCTGGAACAGGGTAAATTTACCGCCTTTACGGAAACGTTTTACCGACATCAGCGCGTGCTGGAAACTCAGGCAGAGGCCTGACGGGCGACAATTTCGCACTGATACGACGATAATAGCCATTGACCCTCAGGCCTCCCCGGGTGCTTCCCCGTCAGGCCTCATTGTTTAAGAGATTTTGTTATGGATTTTCTGATCAGCTCCGCCTACGCCCAGGATGCCGCATCGCCAACAGGTGGCGCTATGTTCAATCTGTTGTTCATTGGTGGCATGTTCTTGCTGTTTTACCTGATTTTGTGGCGCCCCCAGGCCAAACGCGCAAAAGAACATCGCGAACTTGTCGGTGGCTTGAGCAAAGGTGACGAAGTGTTGACCAGCGGTGGAATTCTGGGTCGTATCACAAACGTGTCAGATGACTATGTCACTGTCGAGGTGTCTGACGGTGTCGAAGTCAGCCTGCAGAAATCTGCTATCGCAGCTGCGCTTCCGAAAGGAACCATCAAGTCAATCTGACAGGCGCTACGAGACATGTTGAACAAATTTCCCCTATGGAAAAACATACTGATATTGTCGCTGATCTCGCTGGCGGCGCTTTTTGCCGTGCCGAACCTGTTTCCGGATAATCCGGCAATCCAGATATCACATGAAAACAATGCGATTACCGAGCTCGACCTGGGCATGGCCACCGACGCTCTGCGTGCGGCTGATGTAGATTATTTTGGTGAGGAAGTCACCGATATAGGGGCTCTGATCCGATTCGCTGATCTGGAGCAACAACTGAGCGCCAAAAGAGTAATCGAACAGACCCTGCCGGACGGTTATATAATTGCCTTGAATCTGGCAGCGACCACGCCGGCATGGTTGCAGGGACTGGGTGCGACCAAGATGAACCTCGGTCTGGATCTGCAGGGTGGCGTTCACTTCCTGATGGAAGTCGACATGGAAACAGCGCTGCGTCGACGCATGGAAAATACGCTCAGTACGATCCGGCAGGAGCTGCGCTCCGAGCGCATCCGGTCGCGCTCGCTGGAACTGGTGGGCGAAAGCCAGATCGAATTGCGTTTTGCCGATGAAGACTCCCGCAGCCAGGCGCGAAGCATTATTCGCGACGGTTTCAGCGATCTGCAGGTACAGGCGCGGGAAACCGGCGGCGAGTACCTGCTTCAATTGACCATGTTGCCGGACAGTATTCAGCAGATGCAGGCTGATACGATCGCTGCCAACCAGACGACGATCCGTAATCGTGTCGACTCTCTGGGTGTCTCGGAACCTATCGTGCAACAGCAAGGCCCCAACCGCATTGTGGTAGAACTGCCCGGTGTGCAGGATACCGCACAGGCGAAACGTATTCTGCAGCGTATCGCGACCCTGCAGTTTCATCTGGAAGCCAATGTGGGCGCCTCGTCGACCAGTTTTGAAGTCTATGACTACCAGGGACAGCAGATCCGGGTTGACAATGATGTAATCCTGCAGGGCGATCGCGTCAGCAACGTGCGCTCGGCGTTGGATCAGTACGGTCAGCCCCAGGTGGTGATCAATCTTGACGCGCAAGGTGGTCAGCAATTTAACCGGGTGACACGCGAAAATATCGGCCGGCCGATGGATATTCTGCTGATTGAGACCCGCTCCCGCACGGTGCTGGAGGAGGATGCCGATGGCAACGCTATCGAGCGCCAGGAAACCTACGAGGAGCGCCGTCTGATCAGTCACGCCGTCATTCGGGCAGCCCTGGGGCGTGAATTTGTCATCACCGGGCTCAGTGGTCAGGAAGCCAATGACCTGTCTCTGCTGATTCGATCCGGTGCGCTGGCTGCGCCCATGTACTTTATTGAGGAACGCACTGTCGGGCCAAGCCTGGGCGCAGAGAATATCGCGCAGGGTGCGGGTGCGGTGCTGCTGGGTTATCTCCTGGTCATGTCCTTCATGCTTTATTACTACCGTTTATTCGGTCTCGCCGCGAACCTGGCCTTGATGATCAATATTGTGCTGCTGGTGGCAATCATGTCCATTATCGGTGCCACGCTGACACTACCGGGTATCTTCGGTATCGTATTGACGATTGGTATGGCGGTGGATGCGAATGTACTGATCTTCACCCGAATCCGGGAAGAAATGGTATCCGGGCTGTCGCCACAGAACGCAATATCATCAGGATTTAATCGCGCGTTCTCTACTATTGTGGATGCCAACCTGACCACCTTCCTGGTGGCGATGGTGCTGTTTACGGTGGGCACCGGTCCGGTCAAGGGGTTTGCTGTCACGTTGATGGTGGGCATCATGACGTCCATGTTCTCAGCGATCATGGTGACACGTTTTATTGTGAACACGATTTATGGTGGACGAGCTGTCAAAAAGCTGTCGATTGGTCCATTCATCAAAGCGGCATAAGGTCGCTGTTACAGTACAGGCAAGGACAGAGTTAGCATGGCATTGATCAAAGGCGACATAGATTTCATGAGTCCGCGCAAGCGGCGCCTCACGGGCATCATTTCTGCGGTGATGCTGACGGTAGCGATATTGTCGCTGGCCATCAACCGTTTTGAATTTGGCCTGGATTTCACCAGCGGGACTTTGATAGAAGTCGGTTATTCAGAGTCAGTCAATCCGGAAGCGGTCCGTCAGCAGCTGGTGGACGCCGGCTACGAAGAAGCCGTGGTGGTGACCTTCGGATCTGATCGCGACATACTGGTGCGCTTGCCGGTTGAGGAGGGCGAAGACGAGGCGATGAGCAACGAAGCGTCTTCGTTGGGAAATGAAGTGCTGGCATTGTTGCAGGCGGCCAGTGACACGCCGCTTGAAATGCGCCGTTCGGAATACGTTGGTCCCAAAGTTGGCGCCGAGCTGGCTGAGCGCGGTGGTCTGGCCTTGCTGGTGGCCCTGGGCATTGTCATGCTTTATGTGGCTGTGCGCTTTCAGTACAAATTCGGTATCGCTTCGGTTGCGGCGCTGACGCATGATGTTATTGTGGTGCTCGGTGTCATTTCCCTGTTCCATCTGACTTTTGATCTGACGGTGCTGGCTGCGCTGCTGGCAGTGGTCGGTTACTCGCTGAACGACACCATTGTGGTGTTCGACCGCGCCCGTGAAAATTTCCGCATCATGCGCTCCACCGACCCCGAACACATTTTGAACACCACCTTGAACCAGGTGATTTCGCGAACCTTCGTCACGTCATTGACCACGTTGATGGCCTTGACTGCCATGCTGTTTATGGGTGGTGAATCAATCCGGGGGTTTGCTGTGTCCCTGATCGTAGGGGTAACTGTCGGTACCTATACGTCCTTGCATATAAGCTGCAATTTCCTGATGTACCTGGGGATCACCAAGGAAGATCTGGCGGTTCCGATCAAGGAAGGCGAAGAACTCGACTCCCTGCCATAACGCGTGCAGCAGACTCTGCTCTGGCCCCGGGCGATGCCCGGAGCCAGAGGCTGTCGCCGGTTGAACGCTTCAGTTGTTGAAATCTTCAGATAAGGCCCAGCACTTCCCGTGCGTCTTTCAGCTGCGCCTGCATCGCCGGGCGGGCAGCGATCTCGCGCTGCTCTTCCAGCATCTCTCGCAGGATTTCCGTGGTGGTCAGCGGATTCGCCAGGACAGCGCGGAACACGACAATCGGGTCGCGCTGATAACGTACCGGATTTAAACGGGTTCGCGAAACAAAAGAGCGGCCCAGTCCACGCTGGGTTTTCTGCATACTTTTGGTCAACAGATTGATCAGCTGGTTGGCTTCGCGACGGCTGTCTTCTTTCGCCGTTAACAAGGTCTGCTGGATATCCGCGGGCAGGTAGCGATAGGTCAGAATGTTGAGCTCCGGCTCGGTGACCAGTTCAAAATCATCTGCCTGTTTTATCATGTCAGCGAAGCTGCGGGCCTTGTCAATGCCCTGGTCAATCAGCAGCTCATAGCCCTGGCGACCGATGATCTGCAGCCCCGAGTGCACCAGAATAGCCATGCCCGGACGCGAGCCTTCCACCGTATGGCTGCCCAGATCCTTGGAGCCCTTGCGGATTATGTATTCGGCGTGGTGTTCGACACTGCTCAGAGTTTCCGGGTTGCGGAACACACAAATGCCGGCGCCCATTGGCACGTATAGCTGTTTGTGGGCATCGAGTGTCACCGAATCGGCGCGCTCAATTCCCTTAAGCAGCGATCGGTACTTGTCAGAGAACAGTGTTGGACCACCCCAGGCAGAATCGACGTGGAAGTGGATCTGATGCTCGGCTGCGATGTCAGCCATGGCATCCAGCGGGTCGACGTTACCGGTTTCCGAGGTGCCCACAATACCCACTATCGCCATTACCTTGATATTCTGTTTGGCCAGCTCGTCGCATTTTTTTGCAAGCAGATCGGTCCGTATCTTGTTATTGGCATCGGTCTCAATACCGATCAGTGAGCGTCGGCCGATACCGAGAATATCGGCGGCCTTGCCCAGCGAGTAATGGCCACGTTCAGATACCAGTACCGCCATGCCCTGATAGCCGTAATGTTGCATACCTGCCAACAAACCGTCTTGGCCCAGTCCGGCAAAGTCACCGCGCGGCGCCAGAACGTTATTGCGCGCCGCCCACAGGGCCGTCAGATTGGCGATGGTGCCACCGGAGCAGAAGCTGCCTAGTGCGTGTCCGCGGTCGTGCATCCAGCGCTGGTAGAAGGTATCGGGCTGCTGATAAATTAGGTGATGCACCATGCCGATGACCTGGCGCTCCATCGGCGTAAAGGCCTTGGAGGTTTCCACCTTCACCAGATTCTGATTGAGCGCCATCATGATGCGCGACAAGGGCAACATGAAATACGGCAGGGCAGAGGTCATATGGCCAACAAAGCTGGGCGCGGAGATATGAACGGACTGAGCAACGAGCTTGTCTAATACAAACTGAATCTGATCCGATACAAAGGTCGGCTGCTCTGGAATGTGCGGATCTGCAAAATCGGCCTCAATATCGGCGAGATCGCGCTCGGCAGCCACGATATGCTCCTGCAGGAACCCGGCGAGGTTCTGGGAGATAGATTGATCGATTTGTCCGAGAGTTGAATCCGGTGCTTCCGGCACCGTAAAAATGCGGTACAGGGACTCCAGGCTGGCTTTGGCCAGTTTCTTGCTGTCGCTCATCAGGGGGCGCTCATCCAGACACGGGGTGCGCAGTATAGTGTAATTGCTGTGGTGATGGAAACACTGGCCGTAGTTGACAAGGTGCGCTGGCGTGGGCAAGATCGTGGAATCCGGCATTGGGCGGCCGGGGAGCAATCAGCACGATGCCCTGAATTTGTCCAATTTGTCCAATTTGTCGATATTACTGAGAGTCTTGTGGATTATGCTGATGATAAAAACAAGCCTGCATCGTTTTGCGTTTGGGTGTTTTATAGGCCTGTTGGGCTTGCTGATGCTGTCAGCCGGCACGGCGCACGCTCAGTCTGAGGCGCTGCCCAGACCTGCTGAACTCGAACCGGCGATTCGATTCTGGACCCGGGTCTACACTGAAGTGGACACTGACAGTGGCTTTTTGCATGATGCCCGGAACCTGGCTGTGATTTATCGTAAAGTAGACTACAACCGCCAGGAAATCGAACAGTTCCGGGGCCGGATCGTCGAAGATCTGAACGTGCTTGCCACCGGCAAGCGCAGCAGCTTGACTCTGACTCAGCAACAGACACTGGATGCGTGGCCCGAAGATGTCAGTAACGCCCGGTTGGCGGAGGCGGCGAACAGTGTTCGCTTCCAGCTTGGTCAGTCCGATCGGTTTGTAGAAGGCCTCATTCGTTCCGGTGCCTATCGTGAACACATCACCCGAGTTGCCTCCGAACGCGGTTTGCCGGTCGAACTTGGCGCGCTGCCGCATGTTGAGTCGTCCTTTCATCCCAGCGCCTATTCGCACGCCAATGCTGCGGGCATGTGGCAGTTTATCCGTGCCACGGGGCAACGCTTCATGCGTATCGACAATGTTGTTGATGAGCGCATGGATCCTTATGTTGCCACCCACGCGGCCATGAGCCTGCTGGAGTACAACTATAATCTGCTGGGTCATTGGCCGCTGGCACTGACCGCCTACAACCATGGCGCCGGTGGACTGGCGCGAGCGGTCCGCGAAGTGGGCAGCAACCAGATCGAAGATATCATCGCCAACTATAACGGGCGCGCATTCGGTTTTGCTTCGCGCAACTTTTATCCGCAGTTTCTTGCCGTTCTGGATGTCGAGCGTCGGGCCCAGGCCCTGTTCGGGCTGCTGCATCTGGACCCGGCACCGGAATATGATGAATTTGAACTGGAAGCCTATATCGAATCGGGCACGCTGGCCGCGGCGCTGGGCGTGACGCTGGATCAGCTGCGGTTTGACAACCCGGCGCTGCGCCCGGTGGTATGGCAGGGTGGCAAGCGCATTCCGCGTGGGTATACCGTGAAAATTCAGCGCGATTCAATTGATGCGCCGCTGGCCATCTTGATGGGGCGTATTGCGGGGGTACAGATGTTTGCCTACCAGACGCCCGATGTAAACTATGTGGTGCAGCGCGGAGACAGCCTGTCGGCCATTGCCAATCGCTTTGATACGTCGGTCAGTCAGCTGGTGTCGTTGAATCAACTTAACAACCAGCACCGTATCCAGATCGGGCAAGCCTTGCTGCTGCCACATGATACCAACATGGCAACGCAGACACTGGCATCAGGTCCGGCCACGCCGGCGTCTTCACCGCCTGAGTTGATGGCGGCTGTTGCCGCAGTGGGCGGCACCTACAGCGTGCGATCTGGGGACACGGTGTCGCGTATTGCGGCGCGGCTGGGCGTCAATGAGTCCGAAATCCTGCGCGTGAATGCAATAACGGATCCGCATCGAATATATGCCGGTCAGGAACTGAGGATACCGACAACAGATGCGCCACAGATTTTGTCGGTTGCCTACAATGCATCGGTGGATCAAAGCGTGACTAATGAGCCGGTGGTATCAGTGCGAACGCAGGCTATGGTCGAGCGCGCGTTGATGGGTCCGCCTGAGTATGATGCGCAGATTCATGGCGATCGTCTGGTCGTGCGAGCGATGTCGGAGGAAGCGGCAGATGACCTGGCAGTGGAGCCGGATCGCAGTGTGCGCGCGGGCAACGAATTAGCGGCACGCGCATTGTCTACAGATCCGTCAGACTATTCGGTGGGGAGCAACAGTAGCGTGGAAATACAGGCATCGGAGACGTTGGGGCATTTTGCGGAGTGGCTGGATGTTCCAACTCAGGCACTGCGCGATCTGAATCAGCTGAGCTTCAGTCAGCCGTTGATCATTGGTGAGCAGCTGCGTCTGGGTTTCAGCAATGTGGATAAGGATGAGTTTGAGTTGCGTCGTCGGCAGTTCCATGTGGCGCAGCAGGAGAATTTTTTCCGCAACTATCGTATTCAGGATCTGGCGCGTCATGAACTGGCGGCGAATGAAAATATTGCGAGCATCGCGCGGCAGCGTTATTCGGTGCCGCTGTGGCTGCTGCGTCAGTACAACCCTGAGCTGGATTTCAGCCGGGTGCGAGTCGGTCAGGAAATTGTCTTCCCGGTCGTCTCCCGCGAGGATGACGCCTGATTCCCTGGCTAAGGGCTAACTGATAAAAAGTTATCGAGACTCGCTTTGGGGGGACTTCGTTCTGGGTCCACGTCACCCAGAGGGCGCCCCAAACTAAATCACCCTGGTAAGCGAGTATTTCCGGAAGTATCAATCCCGGATATCATCTATTGCATCGGCGAGCAGGGAGACGGACAGGGCGTAGCGGAAGGCCGGGTTGTAGCGCATGATGGAACAGAAGTTTCGGTAAACCAGATAACCCTTGTCATCACCCTCATCACCTATCAACAATGCCGCCGGCAGGTTGCGGGCAGGCAAATCGCTGCCATCGGCCCGGCGCACACCCAACTGCTGCCAATCACTGAGTGGACGCCATGCACCCATGCTCTCAAACGAGCGGCACTGTGCCTCCGGTGTCATGCCGGCGCTCTGAGGCGCAGGCAGCGATTGCTCGCCGCCGGGAGGCAGGCTGACTTCACGGCCCCAGGTTTGATCATCGCGCCAGCCGGTCGCGCTCAGATAATTGGCGACCGAGGCAATGACATCCGGGCCCATGGTCCACAGATCAATCCGCCCATCGCCATCATGATCAACTGCGCGCCGCAAAAAGCTGCTTGGCGTAAACTGTACGATGCCCAGCGCGCCCGCCCACGAACTTTTCATCATGTCCGGTGTGGCAAAACCTCTGTCCACAATCTCCAGCGCTGCGTACAGCTCATTGCGGAACATTTCACCGCGACGAACGTCGAATGCCAGGGTGGCAATCACGCTGAACAGGGGCTCAGTGATCGGGAAACGGCCATAGTTGCTTTCCAGCCCCAATATGGCGACCACAAAACGGTGCTGAACGCCGTATTCGGTGGAGACATCACGAATCATATCGCCGTACTCGGCCATCAGGCTCTTGCCCGCGTCAATTCTTGATACATTGACGCGCTGCAGATATCGGTCGTAGGTGTTGATGAATTCGGCCTGGCTGCGGTCGGCCTGCACGGCCTGACGTTGTTGACTGATTGTCGGCAGCACGCTGTCCAGCGTGCTGGCGCTGATGCCACGTGCCAGCGCGTCGTCACGAAATTCACCCAGCCAGCTCTGGAAAGCCGCCTCAGTGTCCACACTTTCAGTATCCTGCGCTGACAGGGTCAGCGGCAGCGAAAGCATGCCAAGTATAATAACAAGGTTTTTAAGGTGTGTTAACCGCATGAGCACTCCCGGATCAATCCGATACAACTGTTATGATGGGCACAACTTTAGCTTGTAGGCCCCGGTGCGACAAGCATTTTCAGACCGTCATCAGGGATGCGAGCAGAGCGGCCCAAGGCTTGCGCATGGCCGTGGCGCTGAACTTTCTGACGTCAGCAACAGGGCGACTGGACTGGGGGTACTGCCACGCCCGGTGCCAGGTGATGATCTTTTCGCAGGCAGTCATCGACTGCTGCTGCACCGTCAGCCCCTCTGTTGCATACAGGCACGCCGGATCAATGTACTCGGGATAGGCCAAGGCTGCCGGGGCCAGCGGCACACAACCCCTGGCCGCAGCCTCCATGACAGACAGTCCCTGAAAGTCATGCAGTGCGGTTGATAACACGATATCAGACTGCGCCAACACGGCTTCGTAATCATCACGTGATGGCAACCAGTCAGTGATACCGGGCTCTATGGCGTGCCGCGCGTAATATGCTGTCAACAGCGCCCGGATCCGGGAGAATTCAGCTGGTTCGCTGCGGAAGCGCTGGCCCAGAAGATGCAGGCGAAATGGCAGCTCCAGCTGGACCAATTGCTGCACAATAGCAAGCAACAGGGCAGGACCTTTGTCGTACTCGTGCCGGTGGTTCCAGACTATCTGTAAAACATCTTCTGGCGGGTTAAAGCGCCTTGTATCACTGCTATTGCCGGCGCGTGCATTGTACAGGTGATCAGGTAAAGGTACGGCCAGCACGGATGAATTTTTTTGTAGCTGTTGCGACAATCCGTCCGGTACCTGATCGGGCAGTTTTTTCAGCAGCGCGTCGAGACCGGCAAAAAAGCTACGCCGGTTCCAGTCGCTGTTGAATGCAATGCGGTCGGCGCACAAGGCGGTGTAGAAGTTGATCATCTGAGCACTGAGGTTGTTTTCCTGGTGAGCGCCACGCTGACCTGGCGAAGGTGGATAAGCAAACTGGTTCTCGTGAAAATACGCCAGTGTCGGCAAGCGGGCCAGTTCTGGCACAAATCCGCGCAGGCTGCTCAGGTCGGTCAGGGAGGTGACAATCAACAGGTCGTAGTTGTCAGTCAAGGTCTGGCGGTGGTTAAATGCCCAGCTCAGACTGTTCCCGCGCACACGCCAGGCGAAGTGGCGCGGTGGCAGGCTCAGGCAAGTCCACTGGTATTCGGGAAACATGTCGCCTAGCGTGCCCCGCCATTGCCGGTGACTGTGCGCATCGTAAGCGGACAATAAAAGAATACGGCAGTCATCGCCGACAGGCGGGTTTGTATTATCGGATGCGCGTGTAACCGGCATGGTGCTGACCAATGACAAGTATGAAGGCGGAGAAACGATGCAAGCTGTGCAATCTAATGACGATCGACTGCTGGGTCAATCGCCGCAGGCACTGATGGAACGGTTGCCAGCGCGGGTCAGTGAAACACTGATGCAGCATGCAAGGCACAATCCTGATGCGTCGGCGGTGCGGGACCACCTAGGACGGACGCTCAATTATGGCCAGTTTGCCGGTGCCGTGCGTGCTGCGCAGCAACTGTTGCTGGAGGCCGGCGTCAAGGCGGGCGATCGGGTCATGCTGGTCAATGAAAACTGTGTGCCGCTGGTGGTGGTAATTCTGGCGCTCAGTGAACTGTCGGCATGGCCTGTGGTGGTCAACGCCCGTATGGCAGAGCCGGAGCTTGACCGGATTCGACTGCACTGTGAACCCCGTCTTGTGCTGTACTTTCTTGATTCGGCAGCCGCCGGTGAGCGCTGGCAGGCATTTGCCGATCAACAAGACAGCTTTTTTCTTGAACTGGGTGGCGGTCGCGTTGGGGTCCGCTCTTTGCCGGTGCAACCAAGGCTAGACGAAGAGACGGTGATAGATGACGGTGTTTTTACCCTGATTTATACCACGGGCACGACCGGCGATCCCAAGGGGGTCATGTTGACCCATCGTAACGTGCTTTACGTTGCCTCCGTCAGCAGTGCATTGCGTGGCTTGCGCCCAGATGATCGGGTCTACCTGGTATTGCCGGTATCGCACGTGTTCGGCCTGGCGGCGGTATTTCTGGCCTCGGTATATGCAGGCGCTGAACTGGTGCTGGCTGACCGCTTTGAGCCGGCCGCGGCCATGACAACCATGCGCGAACAAAGCATTACTGGTTTGTTTGGTGTACCGGCAATGTTCGCCAGGCTGGTCGACCATGCTCGCGCGCAAGGGCTGAAACCTGATGACATACCGTCGCTGCGATTCATGTACAGTGGCGGTGCGCCGCTGGACCCGGCGATAAAGCAAAAAACTGAAACTCTGTTCGCCATGCCTTTACTCAATGCATACGGTATGACCGAAAGTGGGCCAACCATTTGCCAGGTGCGGTACAACGAACCTTTGTCATCGTGCAGTGTGGGGAGACTTCTGCCGGGGCTGGAGGCGCGCTTGCTGGATGCTGAGGGTAAGCCCGTGACGCCGGGCGAGGTGGGTGAGCTGCACATACGTGGACCCAACATCATGCTGGGATATTATCGTAATCCGCAGGCTACCGCTGCTGCGCTGGACGCTGACGGGTTCCTCAATACCGGTGATCTGGTGCGGCTTGATGAAGCCGGCAATGTCCATATTGCCGGGCGCAGCAAAGAGCTGATCATCCACTCCGGGTTCAATGTCTACCCGCCTGAGGTGGAAGGTGTTATCTCGAAACACCCGGGAGTGTTATTGTGCGCCGTGGTTGGACAACAAATTGATGGCAATGAACAGGTCATTGCCTGGGTGCAGCGTGCTGCCGGCAGTGACTTGTCAGAGACCGAGCTGCAGGCATTCATCAAACCTTTGCTGACAGCCTATAAAAGACCTTCCCGGATATTGTTTATGGAGCAGTTGCCCACGGCGCCTTCCGGCAAGGTACTCAAACACAAACTGAAACAGATTTAGGTCACGGAGAGCAAGGCAATGATCAAACTGTACGGATTCCCCATCAGTAATTACTACAATATGGTGAAGATGACCCTGCTGGAAAAAGGCATGGCGTTCGAAGAGGTGCTGGTGCGTCCGTCACAGGAAGCTGACTATCTGTCCTGTAGCCCGATGGGCAAGGTGCCGTGTCTGGAGACCGAGCAGGGTTTTTTGACAGAAACCGAGGTTATCATCAACTACCTGCATGACCTGGGGCAGGGTGTATCGTTTTATCCAGAAGATCCGTTTGAAAAGGCCAAGGTCAGAGAGCTGATACGCTATCTGGAGATTTATATCGAATTGCCCGCACGGCGGCTGTACGGTGATGTGTTTTTTGGTAAGCCCGCCAGTGATACAGAAAAAGAATCCGTGCGTAAACAACTGGAGAAGGGTTTTGCTGCCTTGCGTCGACTGGCTGTTTACTCGCCGTACGTTGCGGGTAGTGAGATGACCTACGCTGACTTCTATTTTCTGTTCAGTGTCGGGCTGGTAACGCGGGTGACCAAAAAAGCGCTGGACTGGGATGTGTTCAGCACTGAGGCAGGTATTCGCGAACTGTTGGAGCTGCTCGAGCAGCGTGATAGTGTCAAGACTATCCGTGCCGCGCAAAAGGCGCCCATGCCCATGTAAGCCAATTGTTGGCCGAACAAAAAAAAGAGAGGCGGTCAGATGATTCCAAGTCCAGCAAGCACCGTGGTGGTGGTGCGTGAGGCTGAGAACAACATTGAAACCCTGCTACTGTTGCGTAACACCAAACTGACGTTTGAAGGGGGGGCCTGGGTATTCCCGGGTGGCAAGGTGGACCCGGGCGACTACCCGCCGGACGTCGACCGTGATCAAACGCATGGTCCGGACAGGCTCCGGCAGGATTACCTGGCGGCAGTCAACGCGGTGATCAGGGAAACTCAGGAAGAGGCAGGGTTAAGTATCGTGTCTACTGACCTGATACATATTGCACATTGGACCACGCCAATGGGGTTGCCCAGACGATACGCGACCTGGTTTTTTTTGTGCCCGTTACGCTCGCCCGTGGAGATTGTGGTGGATGATGATGAAATTCTCGATTACCAATGGTTGACGCCGGGGTGCGCGCTGGCACTGCACGACGCAGGCACAATCAGGTTACCGACGCCGACCTCACATACCCTGCAGAGCATTGCGCACTACAACTCAGTACCGCAGCTCTGCGACGATATGCGCAGTGCCGATATTCATGTATTTCCAGAAAATTCTGATTATTATCAGCCATTTGACGGAAAGTTTATTTTGCCCTGAAAGGTTGATGGATAACCTGACCGGGACGTGATTGACGCGCGTCAGACGGAGCGGGCGCAGGGACAGATTTGCTTGCGTTGTCCGGTCGCTTAATGGGATAGTTAGGTCACAAGCGATATCAGATCAACAGCCAAGGAACGCTCACGGAACGAGTGACTGCACGCGCTATCGTTGACTCAAACACGAACAGCAGAGCCGCCTATGTCGTTGTCCAAAGTGGAAAAAAACACCATCGAAAAGCTTCGTGAGACTCTGTCCACGGTGCGCCGAAGGCGTCGAATACTCAGCATTATGCATCAAACCAGTCTGATGCTCATTGGCACGGCGGTTTTGCTGTTAACACTCAGCGTGGTGAGCCTGTGGTTGCCACCTTCCCTTGCTTTGCAAACATTACTCTTTATCTGTTTCGGTGCGGTGGTGGGGGTATTGCTCTGGCGTTACTTGTCCGCGTTGCGGCGTTTGCGCACCGATGACCGGCAATTGGCAAGGTTTGTGGAATCCCGGATGCCCGACCTGGAGCAGCGCCTGCTGACATCGCTGGAATTTTCCAGTGATGAAAAATCAGCGGCAGAGGCTGGGGTATCGGTCCAGTTTGTTGAGCAGCTTTGGGCCGACGCGGATGTGCACCTGGAGGCACAGCAACAGCAACTGGCCCAGGTGTCCGATTTTCGGCTGCCCCTGCTGTCATTCGCGACTGCTGGTGCAGTGGCGCTGGCAACCGTGATTGCCTTTGTCAGTTCCGATGCCCTGCTGCGTGCCGGCGGACAGCTGCTGTGGCCGTTCAGCGCGGGCGAGCAGATTGTGCTGCAGGTTAACGATGATAATACCCAGCCTCCGGCGGAAATGAATATCGTGGTAGAGCCAGGTGATATCCGCATGCAGCGCGGGCGCGCGGCAAATATTATTGTGCGCATCGAGAATGCATCGCCCGTCGATGTCAGCCTGCGCATGCAGACCGATCAATTGAACTGGTATGACGTGTCCATGCGCCCTGATGGCGCAGGCAGTGACGGCGCTGCGTTCAGTTACTACATGCCCTCTGTTGAAGAAGACACCGAGTACTATATCAGTGTGGAACACGAGGGCGAACAGCGCAGCCGGCAATATCGTATCAGCCTGTATGACCTGCCGCGCGCGCAGCAAATTGATGTCGCTTACGACTTCCCCGCCTACACGGGAATGGCGGATTACAGCGAAGAAGATGCGGGTGACATGGTAGTCCCGGAAGGCACGCACGTCACCATGAACCTTGTTTTCAATAAAGCCGTGCAGCAAGCGCGGATTGTGTTTGATGATGACACGATGCAGCCGGTCTCGGTCGACGGTAGCCGCGGCACTGCCAGCTTCAGCGTGGCCGTAGATACCGCGTATCGGATTATGGCTACGGATTACGACAATCTCGAAACCGAAGACCCCGATGTGTTTTACATCCGCGCCATTGAGGATCAGCCACCCGAGCTTGCGTTGCACAGTCCGGGCCGTGACCAGGACGTGATGCCGCTGGAGGAGGTGATACTGGAAGTGGAAGCCAGCGATGACTACGGCTTGAGCGAATTTACCCTGCATTACGCTGTGGTCGGCAGCGATGAAGTTGCGGTTGATTTTCTGCCGCAGCAACAAACGCGCAGAATTGATGGCAATCAGATGATCTACATGGAGGATCTGACGGTGCAGCCCGGTGACTTTGTCAGTTACTACCTCACGCTGGCTGATAATAACGGTCTTGGCGGGCCGCAGGAAGTGGTCTCTGATATCTATTTTCTGCAGGTGGTACCGACCGATCAGGAGTTTCGTCGCGCCAGTGGTGGTGGCCAGCAAGGCGGCGGTGGTGGTGGTGGTGGCGGTGATAGCAGCGCACTGGTGACGCTGCAAAAAGACATTATCTCTGCGACCTGGCGCCTTCGTCAGCGACAGACGGAGCTTGAGCCACAACAATTCTCTGACGACGTGTCGGTTATTGCCCAGTCTCAGCGCGATGCAGTGGATCGCGCGGCGATGTCTATCGACCGTCTGTCCGAACGGATAGATTTTGCAGATGATACCTACACCAATGCCGTTACTTATCTGCAAAACGCAATAGAGCAAATGCAGCTGGCAGCGCTGGAGCTCGACGAGGCAGCGCTGACCAGCGCCATGGTGCCGGAGCAGCAGGCGCTGCAAATGGTGCTGCGCGCCGAGGCCGAAATCAATCGCACTGATGTCAACTTCCAGCGCACCGCCGGTGGCGGCGGAGGTGGTGGCGCTCAGCAAGAGCGCGAGGATCTGCAGGAACTGTTCGACATGGAGATGGGACAGAACGAAAACCGCTATGAAACACCCCGGCAGGCCGGTGGTGGTCAGAACAACAGCGAAGAAGCCAGTCGTTTGGAGGAGCTGGCCCGCCGCCAGGAAAGCCTGACCCGCGCACAGCGCAATCTGTCGCGGCGTATGGATGATATGACGGAAGACCAGCGGCGACGCGAACTGGAGCGCCTGCGCCGTGAGCAGGAGCAATTGAGCAACGAACTGGCACAGCTTGATCAACAGATGTCGCGTCGCCAGCAGGGGCAGCAGCAAAGCCAGCAGGGCCAGCAAGGACAGCAGCGCCAACCGGGTGCGCAAAGCGAAAGTCAGATGCAGCGTGCCCTGCAGCAAATGCAGGAAGCAGCCCAGGCCGACACGCCTGCGCAAGCGGCGGCGCGCAGCCAGCGCGCATTGGAAAGCCTGCGCGAGCAACAGCGCCAGATGGAGCAAGGGCCGGGAAATTCCTCCAATCAATTGGCACAGAATCTGTCCCAGCGTGGCCAGCAGTTGATTCAACAGCAGCGCCAGTTACAAGAGGAATTGGCCCGCTTGAGCCGTGAGCAGGGCGTGGGGCAGTCCCGCGAGGAAGTCGCCGGCAATGACCAGTTGGAGCCATTGCTGAACCAGCAACAACAAAACCGACGCGAACTGGAAGAGCTGGAGCGGATGCTGCGCGCCGTGATCGCTCGTGCTGGCAATGATGAACAACAGTTGTTGTCGCAGGCGCAGCAGGCCAGTCGCGCCGTCAGGCCGCTGCGTGAACAAATGGATACGAGCAATCGGGTGCTGCGCAATGGTATGGTGAATCTTGCGGTCGACATTGAACAGGAAATCTCTGATGCGTTGAGCGACTTCGGACAGAATCTGCAAGCCTTGAACCCAGGCACCCAGCCCAATGGTGAGTCCGGTGAAGAGGCCTTGATGCAGGCGGCCGCCGATGCCAGCGCACTGCGTGAACAGCTTGAAGCTCTGCAGCAGGAAATCGACGCGCGCTCTGCCGGTGGGCAGGCAGAGGAATCCATCTCACAGCTGCGCGAACGGCTGTCGCGCTCGCAATCGTTGGCCCAGCAATTGACGCAGCAGCTCGATAACGCCCGGCAAAGCGACCAGGCAGCGCAACAGCGTGGGCAGCAGGCCAGTCAGCAGCCGGGTCAAACATCCGCAGGTCAACAGCCAGGCCAGCAACCAGGACAACAGCCAGATCAGCAGCCAGGCCAGAGCGCGCAGCGTGCCGGTGGAGGTGGTCAGTTGGCCGCTGACCTAAGCGGTCTGGGCTCGATTCCCGAGCCGGGTGAAGCCGCTTTGTGGGGCAATGCCCGCTCCATCAGCGCCGACATTACCCAGCAGTCGCTGGAAGCGTTCATGAATCAGCCGGAGCTGCTGCGGGGTCTGCTTCAGCCCTTGCTGGCGCTGGAGAGTGATCTTCGCGCGCGCGCCGAGCTGGCGCAGATCACCCGTCGATTGTACGCGGTGTCCGAGGAAGACATCCCGGATCAGTACCGGCGTCTGGTTGAAGCTTATTATCGGGCATTATCAGAAAACAGGAGCGCAGTTGAAGCAGGCGAATAGCTGATTCAGCACCATAATAATGAGTTTTTTTCTAGATGCCAACGCCATTGAGGCGATTCAGAACGGACAGTTTTCTTTTGCCTATGCCCCGCATCCAGTCCTGGCAGTTCTGCTTTTCATGGTGTTGCCGGTGCTGGTCTGGCTTTTATATCTCAACACTACACGACCGCTGACGCCGCGCTGGAAGACCTTGTTGATCACGATACGGTCGCTTATTGCAATCGTGTTGCTGTTCATGTTGCTGAGACCGGTCATCACCACATGGCAGGTCAATCCGCAGGAAACCTATGTGGCCGTATTGGTGGACGATTCCGAGAGTATGCAGATTCCGGATCTGGCCGGCGAGCAACGCAGACGCGACGCCGTCGCCGCCGAATTGTATGCCGACAACGGTATTCTTTCGCCATTGGCTGAGCGCTACCAGGTGCGGACTTTTGCGTTTAACAATCAGTTACGTCGCATCTCCGGCGCTGACGAACTGACCGCGCAAGGCAATGCGTCCCGGCTTGATCAGGCTTTGCGGCAGGTCAGGGAGCAACTGGGCGGTCTGCCTTTGAGTGCGGTGGTGCTGATCAGTGACGGTGCAGATAATGCCGATGCCGATCCATTGACCAGCGCGCGTGAATTTGGTGCCGATCAGGTGCCGATTTTTACTGTGGGTGTGGGGCAGGCGCAGATACCGCGTGATATTGGCATCACGGATGTCAGCGCCGCCAGCGCTATCCGGGACAACACCGTTTTTGATGTTCAGGTCAATCTGACCCAGCAGGGCTTTGCAGGTCGCTCAGTGCGTCTGCGGGTAATGGACGGCGACACCGAAGTTGCATCCCGGATCGTCCTGCTTGGGCCTGATGGCAGCAGCCGACTTTATGAGTTGGAAGTGTCACCCGAGCGGCGCGAACCCATTCTCTACGAGCTGCAAGTGGATGAGCTGGATGAAGAGATTATTTTACAGAATAACCGCTACCAGTTTCTGGTCGATAACAGTGAGCGGCCACCGTTGAATATTTTGTATGTAGATGGGCATCCACGCAACGAGTTCAAGTTCATTCGTCGCGCGGCAGAAGGTGACCAAAGTTTGCGTCTGGCCTCATACCTGCAAACGGGTCCGGGCCGTTTTTACCGTCAAGGTATCAACACCCTGACTGAACTCAGTGATGGTTTTCCCACCACAGCGGAGGATTTGTTCCAGTACCAAGCTGTCATTATGGGTGATATCAGCCGGGATTTCTTCAGTAACGATCAATTGGTTTTGTTGCAGGATTTTGTTGCTGAACGCGGCGGCGGTTTACTGATTGCCGGCATGCTGGATGATGCTTTTACTGAAACTGTTCTGGGTGATATCTTGCCGGTGACCCCGCTGCGCAGTGAGGTGTTGCCGTCGTTTTTGCAAGGTGGTATCCGTCGAGGCAGCCATGCAACGGGAGAATTGTTCAAGCCAAGGCTGACGTCAGCAGGTGAGTTTTCACCGCTGTTACGTCTGGACAGCGACGATGCCGTCAATCGCCGTTTATGGAGCGAAATGCCCGCATTGCAGGGCATATACGTCACCGGCAGACCCAAGCCCGGCGCCACTGTTTTGATCGAACACCCCGTTTTACAGTATCAAAACCAGGCGCTTCCTTTGCTGGCGACGCAGCGTTATGGCAGTGGTCGCAGTATGGCATTGACAACGGCAAGCACCTGGCGCTGGCAGATGCTGATGCCGTCCGAGGATGACTCGCATCAACGGATCTGGCGTCAAAGTCTGCGCTGGCTTGCCCAAGGCGCTTTGGAACGGGTAACAATAAATTTTGACAGGCCATTCTACAACCAGGGCGATTCAGTCAGTGTCAGCGCTACCGTGCTGGATGCCGAATATGAGCCAGATAACAATGCGTCGTTGTACTTGCAACGGACGGATCCACTGGGTGATGTCAGCGATGTTGCTATGGAGTGGGATATTGATGAGGACGGTGTTTATCGCAGCCAGATCACGGCTGACGCGGAAGGCATCTACCAGGTGCTGGTGGACGTCGCCAGTGCTGCCGGTACGGGCATGGAAACCGAGAAAAAGGCCGCTTTTGTGGTGACGCCTTCACTTCGCGAATTCAACAATGCCGGGCTGGACAGTGGCATGCTGGGCCGCATTGCCGAGGCCAGTGGCGGACGTTACTACGGCCTGCCGCAAATACGGCAGCTGGTTGATGAGATTGAGCATGTGCCAGGTGCATATTCGCAGGAAGTACAGGAAGACCTTTGGGATAAACCTTTTCTGCTGGTGCTGTTGATCGCGCTCATGAGCCTTGACTGGATGGCGCGGCGCTACCGGGGGTTGTCATGAATGCGCGCATGATCAGCATGTCATCGTGGTTGCTGCTGTCCACGCTTTGTCTGGCGCTGCCGGTTTATGCTCAGCCCGCGGATGATGAAGGCACACCCTGGTTTCAGCAGCGTATTGACAGTGATAAATATGCAGTCATTATTACCGGAGCGGCGGCTTCCGGTGAAATTGCCGAACGTTTTCGGCGCTGGACAGTCGAACTTCACGACACCCTGCGTGATGACTACGACTACGGCAGCAGCAATATACGTATCCTGTTTGATGAAGGACAGGAGGTCGACGGCGTTACAGTGGCCGGCAGTTCTCGCGTTGACGATATCGCTGATGTGTTGTCGACTTTGCGGGCCGAGGTTGCCGCAGGTGACCAGATTTCGCTGATCATGATAGGTCACGGATCAGGTACCTTTGGTGATGCCAAATTCAATAATGTAGGGCCTGACATGACGGGTGCTGAGCTGGCGGCGGCGCTGGACGGGTTTACTGAGCAGGACATGATTGTCATCAACACCACCAGTGCCAGTTTCGAGTTCTCGCGTGAACTGTCGGCATTGGGGCGGGTTGTGCTGTCGGCAACACGTTCACCGTCCGAGCGCTACGACCCGATATTCGCCGGTTACCTGATTGAAGGCTTGCGGAACCATACGGCAGATCTTGACCGCAATGGCCGGGTATCAATATTGGAAGTGTTCAATTACGCCAGCGGTCGTGTCGCCGGCTGGTATGACGAGCAGGGCCGCCTGGCAATTGAGAATGCCGTGCTTGATGATACCGGCGATGGCCTGTTCTCGCGTGAACCGGGCTTGAACCAGGCGGATGGCCTGCTGGCCGAAATAGCCTACCTGGATGTGATTGTCCCAGAGGAGGAGAAAGCATCGCCTCAGGCGCCTGCGCTGCGCGCTGACATGCAGTCCATTGAGCGCGAAATATTCATACTGCGCAATCAGAAACAGAACTACCTTGAGGACGACTATTGGCGCCGGCTGGAAGCCCTGTTGATTGATCTGGCAAACCGGACGAGGACATATAATGCATTGCCTTAAACAGACATCTTTGATCTCCCTGAGCACAGCGACACTGATATTGCTGCTCGCAGCAGCGCCTGTTGCGGTGCTGGTACCTGATTCTGCGTTTGCGCAGGAACCTGCGGCCGGTCTTAATCCATCGGCGCAAGAGTCGCTGGAGCGCGGCCACGAACTTATGATGCGAGGGTCTTACCTGGCGGCTGTTGACGTGTTTAATATGGTCAACGACGACTTCTACCAGGCGCAGGCCGCCCTGGGTTTAAGTCAGGCTCACATGCAGACAGGGCAGTACGCGCAGGCCGAGGCGGTGTTGCAGCGGATCATTGATGATCCGGCCGACAGCCCTGAACTGGCGACTCGCCTGGCTGAATTGTATGTGATGACCGGCCGTTCGGAACTGGCGATGTCACTGCTGGCAGAGGTGGTGGACGGGCAATTAAATCCGCCGGTGCGGACACTGGTTCAGTATGGCCTGGTGCAGGCGCTGCGCGGCGAGCGCGAGGGCGCCGACGTTCAGTTCAACTCGGCACTGGCGCGTTATGACGGAGGCCTGGTGTTTGCGTCAGCCGATGTGGCCATGGTTGCGGTGGCGGCCCGTCAACTCGACGAGTTTCATGATGCTAACGCGCTGTTCAGCGAAGCGGTCAGGCTCGATGGCAACAACCTGGAGGCACTGGTGCTGTGGGGGGATCTGTTTCAGGAAAAATTCAATGATGAAGACGCCCAGATCAATTACAACGAAGCGCTGGAAGTCAACCGTAGGCACGCCCCGGCGCTGGTCGGGCTGGCCAGAATCGAGAGCCCGGAGCGCCATCTGAGTCGCGCTCTGGACGCCAATCCGAGCAGCGTGGCAGCGCTGACAACGTTTGGCGAGCTGATGATGCGTAATGGCCGCGAAGAGCAAGGGCTGGATTTTCTGCGACAGGCACTGGATATAAATCCGGAGTCCATCCCGGCGCTGGCAACGCTGGCCGCGCAGGCTGCGATGAACGATGATATGGCAGAGTTCGACCGATTGCTGCAGCGGGTTAATACTTTCAGCCCGGAGAGCGCGCACTTTTACGCATCGGTGGGTGAATTTCTGGGAAACAACTACCGTTTTACCGAGGCGGTAGAGTACGCACGTCGTGCAATCGACCGTGATCCTCGCAACTGGTATGCACACACCGTGCTGGGCGGCAACCTGGTGCGCCTGGGCCAGGAAGATGAAGGCAAAATGCATCTTGAACAGGCATTTGATAATGATCCTTTCAATGTGCTTACCTCGAACATGCTGCAGGTGTTTGATGTGCTTGAAGGATACGCAACGCTTGAGAGCGAACACTTCCGCGTCAATAT